>Ga0126342_10008045_pt1 | contig 18860 bp, 17 predicted proteins | sample Cyp1metagenome_FD_92528 | JGI IMG/M metagenome (GOLD analysis project Ga0126342, IMG submission 92528) | Coral microbial communities from Lord Howe Island, Old Settlement Bay, Australia - Cyphastrea 1 metagenome | ecosystem: Host-associated > Invertebrates > Cnidaria > Coral ... | reverse complement strand
TGTCCGAGATGTACAGGCTCCGTGGCAACTCTTCTTGCCTGACAGCTAGATGAAAACAAGTCCAGCAGTGTCTGAGCCTCCTGGCTTGTTGCTGGGTCCCAAGAGAATCGAGACTCAGTCAACGGAAATTTCTTCCTCTCTATACATGAAGCTGACTTTCGGAATGGTGTCAGACCAAGGATGAGCCAATGTAATTTGAGAGCCAAGTTGAAGTTGCCACTAATGATATCTCATGATCATCATTAATCACCATTAATCATCATTAATTATCACTACTGCCCTGCGCGCTTTTCACTTCTCACTCCTCAAACGCTTGATCTCAGGCTCACCGTTCGGACCTGTCGACACGTCCAACCAGAACCACGAGGCCACCCATGCACATGCGACAATTCTGCCACGCAAATCATCACATGCGTTTTCCCGAATTCCATCTCTCAAATGTGTCAAATAGTTTCAAAATATGCCAAACATTGCCAAACTATCTATCTATCTATCTGTCTGTCTATCTATCTATCTATCTGTCTGTCTGTCTATCTATCTGTCTATCTATCTATCTATCTATCTATCTTGTCTGTCTATCTATCTGTCTATATATGTGTCTATCTATCTATCTGTCTATCTATCTATCTGTCTATCTGTCTATCTGTCTATCTGTCTATCTGTCTATCTGTCTATCTGTCTATCTGTCTATCTGTCTATCTATCTATCTATCTATCTATCTTCCTATCTATCTTATCCTATCTATCCGATCTATCTATCCGATCTATCTATCTATCTATCTATCTATCTATCTATCTATCTATCTTGTCTGTCTATCTATCTGTCTATCTATCTATCTGTCAATCTATCTATCTATCTATCTATCTGTCTGTCTATCTGTCTATCTGTCTATCTGTCTATCTGTCTATCTGTCTATCTGGCTATCTGTCTATCTATCTATCTATCTATCTATCTGTCTATCTGTCTGTCTGTCTGTCTATCTATCTATCTATCTTATCCTATTTATCTATCTATCTATCTATCTATCGATTTATCGGTCGATCTATCTAATATATCATATACTACAGCTATTTAATTTTATAGTATATAATGTATATAATATTTCAAGAAATAACATAATATTATATATGTAGTGTATAAAATGTAATATATAATCAATAATATTCAATACATCATATATGTAATATGTAGTATGCAATATGCAACATATAATATATATATATATATATATAATATCATATATATAGTATATAATCTAATAATATTTATATATATATATATACACATTCTTCACCATTCCCTAACTTCCACCATCCACAACATCCGGGATCCACTTGGCTGACAACTGCCGCCCCAGTCCACCTGGCAACGAAGCCGCTGGACCATCAGCTGCAGTGTGCAGCACCTCCAACAGAGCCGGGCTGTCAGCCACCGCACCTCAGCCACCGAAGTGCGTATGTCTACAAGTCGCAAATCTCTGGATTATCTACCTACTGTTACTAGACAGAATATCTACCTCTCAAACACATCTTTCAAATCTTCCTATGGATCACTATGGTACCTGCTTGTGAATTGTTGAGCCTAAAATCCAGCAAATAACAAATCAGTGCGTGGGGAAACACATGACATGGGCTGGTAGAATCAGTTAAACGCAAGCAATTTCGGACCATCTTAAGATCGGCACCGAAAACGCCGTGCTGCATTTTGATCTGTTTCAAGGCCTGATGCATCGCAGTAAACGTGCATCATGGATATCATGGATATCATGGTCACCTACCTTTATCTCAAATCTATTCAAATCTCTTGTCAGATTCAAAAAAATGCCAAATCTCCCACCAGCAGTTCTTGGGAATCGGGTTTAGGGCTCACAATAGTAGCGAAGCCCAAAGCAGCAATGACTTGCTCTGAAAAAGCATGGCCAAGGCACTGAAAAATATGTCTCTGGAAAAGCAGCTGCACTGCAGTTGGATAGAAGTAGGCATTCGTACCCTCGATCATTGGCTTGTCGCATAGTTGTGTGAACACCTACAAAGGCGAGCTTGCTGAGACGAACGTGTTTACTGATGTCAGGAAGTTATTTGGAATAGTTCCATAATGAATCATAATGTTCCATGATGAGTTTCTCATTGTTTGCAGACTGGGACCCATTCTTGGCAGGTCCGAAGCGGCCGAAACCAAGAGTACACACCTTGTAGGTGTGAGCCTAACACACAGCCAAGGCACAAACATCCGTTGCCACCCCGATGATCACTAGATTCCTCACACCCAAGGACTGCAGGTTGAGTTCCAGCGATGTCAAACTGAAAGCCCCAATCCTGACGGCTCGAATGGAATGCAGCTGCTGCAGCTCCCTTCATGCTGTTGATTTAGTTTGGTCTCCACCGTCTGAGGTGCGCACCCCGGCTTATCGACCACAGCTTCGCCCGGCAATGCTGCCAGTTGCGGCACAAAGTCCCAGCCTCTGTCTTGCAGACTCAGCTTTGCCATGCGGGGGAAAGCACATTGACATCAGTTTTGTCAGTTTCTGCTTTTGGTGTAAAGATCAGCTGCATCATCATGATTATCATGCATCATCATAACATGTCATAACTGGTTTAACTTGCAACTATCATCCACCTCATCCCCCGCTATTCCCACCATCCTCAGCCTGGATCACCTCGCACCAATCGCCCCAAGGGTCCAGGTTGTCGAGGCGTCTGCTCATTTCGCCATGCCGCTCGTCTGCCAGGTTTTCTCTTAAAGTTCTGAAGCATGGGGGCATGACGTGTAGAGCACTGGGCCTACAGGCTTGCAGCATCCTGACTCTAGCATGTGCATAGATGATGGACCCTACAAGTACCAAGTACTGCACAATGAGTCACTCAAGCAACAACATGGTCAGTTGCTTTTGACAGCGCCGCTCGAACGAAACAGAAATTGGTAGGGGGATCTTCACCACATGTGTTTCAAATCTTGCCTGGAAGAATCGGAAAGATTCTCAGCGTGGCCAGTTCGAACGTGAAGCACCGGAAATCCTTTGCGTCTCATCATCTGCAGCACTTCTGCGGACTTATTCACAACCTCCTGACCAATGCTTGGTTTCATCAAGAGACGTGAGGGATGAACCATGCTTGAAATCATCCCCTTTTTAGACATGAAGCTGGGGGTGAAGCGGGCAAGTTGCAGGATCCATGTCAGAAACCAGAGGGAGTACACAGACTTCTGTCACATGCTGCCTACTTCTTAGGGTACTGGTTTTGTTTACCGGTATCCCTATGTTTCGAGAAATACGAGAAATGCTTTCCGTGTGAATTCTGCTCCTGCATGTCAGATTTTGCAAAGTCGCCATCAGGGTCCAGGATATTCGTCTGGAAGTTGATTGACAGCAGCGCAGTGTTGTCTGTTCTCAGCTGGCCGTCGAACGGCCACAGATACGGATCTGCCTGACCCAGCACCGAACAACATCCTGCAACATTCTGCAACACTCCTCTCAAACTGACCCAAAGTAAGTCGCACCAAGAGAACCAAATGTTGTAGCACCACCCTGAAAAGAAGGACCTTCATGCATTTTCTTATATTTTCCTGCCCCATCCACCACACATAAGGCTCATGTGCCTTGACATAGCCCTCCACGGTCTTACTCTGCGGTGCCACCACGGTCTCTGCCAGCGATGTGGGCATCCGGCCCTGCGGCTTCGGCATCTTGACGCGAAGCCCATCTCCAAGGTCCACATCGCTAAGGGAAGCTTCGAGTGCGGCTGGCACCTGGGGGTGAAAATTGGGGTTGTATATTGGGAACCCTCAATATTGGGATACCTGCAGCCTCAGTTACTTCGAATATAGCCTCAGTTACCTCGAATATAACATAAATGAGAACACTTGACAGATGGGATTGAATCGGAATACCCTGGAAGTGCTTAAATATTCACAAAAAATATTCACCCATACCCAAATGTCCCTGAAAGACTCTTCCCATTTACGCGTCAACAAGTTGGAGGACATGCTCACACCTCCACACGGGTCGTGTGTTGCACGCATTACAGTACTGTCTTTTGCTGACCCCAAAAAAGAGCCTTCTCCCCAATCGCTTTCAGTAGGTCAGCAGCAGCTGCCACGCAGCCAAAGACACCTGACTTGTTTGGAAAAATCTTTGGGAAAGGACGACATGTTGTCAAAACATCTGCGACTCCAAAACTTGAAGGTTTCCTGTATATAGAGATTAACATAGATTAACTACATCTTCCCACCCATGAAGTGATCTATCTATCTTACTAGAGCTTGGAAGTCTCGCGGCCTCCGGCTTGTTGCATGGTCTTCAAGGTGGCCATGTAGTTCCCGTAGTCCGTGGCTGCTGTGCAGTCTGACAACAGTAAGCACTCATAGCCTCGGGTTGGGGGTCCGGCAACACAAGTGCCTGGGCCTAGTTTTTTCATGCCCTTCCTGGAATTGCATTGGAACAAGAATCATATTAGCTGACATAGCTGAATTTCGATGCATTTCGGGCCTTTTGGCTTCCGTGATAAGGTGTAGTAAAACATTGGTCCTTTCTCGTCCATGTCATTGCTACTGACACCAATCCAACTGAGTCTTGCACCAAGATCATTCGCCTCCCTCATGGTGGTGCCAACACAAACATCTGTGGTGATTCCAGTGAGAATCAGGTTCTTCACATTCTTCTGCTTGAGAATCAAATCCAAATCCGTCGCTACAAAAGAGCCTTTGCCAGGCTTGTCGATGACTTCCTGCTGAGAAGCCGCATGACATCGTGGTTTTATGAGACAAGTACAAATACCGTGAAGTACCCCACGCGGATAGGGACGCATTCTGACACTCTTGAATGTTTGACAGGAGAACTTCCAGTTCCATGGTGCTGCACTATCATGTCACAAGTTGAAGCACTCCTCATGGTCAGTCGGCTGCAACTCAGGAATCAGATTCCAGCCAGGTTCACCCCGCACCTGAAATGACGCTAAAGATGACTGGCCGAACACGAAAAAAATCAAGTCACACAAGTCTTTCTCTCCTAATACCGCCTCTGCTTTCCACCTCAACTCCACCCTTTGCCATACTCAAGCCTCCATCTGGAAACTGACTGCTTACATGGGGTTATAAACTCAATCAACTCGTAGTTGCCCCCCCATCTTGCAAGTTACAGCCCATTCTCCTGTGGCGCCACCCTTCCACGCTGTATGCAGTACCATGGCACCAGCACACGGCCGCAGGGGCCCGGGTCTCCTATGCCGGCGCCAATCTGTCGCGAGCGCCAGCGCTTGTTGGCGGGGCAGTCGGCCAAGGATGGCTTGTGGCCTCACAAGCAGCCTCAAGCGGCTGAAGCTAAAGCCCAGAACCACAAAAACCAAGAAACATCATCATCCTCATGATACATCATATATATATAGCATATACATGTATATAATATACATTATATACGGTATCATGGTATGAAATGGATTGAAAAGGATTGAAAACGGTTTATACAATATTGGCAGTCAAATTGATGATCATCGCAACCGAAATGCACTGCGCGGCACTAAATGCAATCCAAGCCTCCTTCTCGTGTGTGGATAATGTGATACCCGAGTTTTCGGAAGGATTCAAACACCGACCGCAAAGGATCGATGGGTGCTCTTGTCATTGAGATGTCCTTGACTGGACAAAATAACAAGCAAGGGAGTGGAGGAGGACCACACACCATGTTCAAAGTATGAATGTCACTTATTACATCTTATCAATCATATCACAATGCGTCGCACATTTAACTAAGAAACGTATCCCATGCTGTCCACGTAGCCCCCTTTGCCGCAGAAATCGGTTTGCATGTCAATAGCCAGCAAGGCTGTGTTCTCTGGACGGAGATCTCCATCAAATGGCCATGGGTAGGGCTGCGAAGGGACATGGACATGGCACTTCTTTGCCATGGCAGTTGACACAGCTCGAAGCTCAAGGCAACCATTCAACAAGTCTACTGCAGTCTACTGAGTCTACTGAGTCTACTGATTGTCATCATGACCCTGTATTCACACGAATTCAGATTGGAAGATCTTGGGTCCGTTGTGACTCCTGGTGTCAGCTTGGAGAAGCTGCGGCGGAAGCCATGCATCTCACATTAACACCTCAACTCACTTCTCTAGGAGATTGTGCTGATTGGGCTAAACTGTGACAACAAGACTCATTGTCGCAACATCCTGTGGAGCATTTGCATGAGATGAATCTATGTCAAAATGTCAATATCAAGCCAGAATGACCTTTGAAGCTTGCTCGTGAGCCAAAGTCCTCGAGCGCGCCCTCCACTCTTCGGCGTCCAGGGCACTTTGCGACGCTTTGTGGCGCACCTCTCGTTCCTCATGTTTTTTCCCTGGAACAACCTCCAAACGCTTCGCTACGTCTTGAAGCTGTGTGCAGGGCTCCTTCCACTTCCACAAGTCTGAATCAGCTTCAGGAAGTGCAACAGTGGCATTCGCCCGCAGTTTTCGCCAAGCATGGGCAGAACATCGCAAGGTGGCGCGATTGAACACAATGGCAAGCCGTGCTGCAGCTGCACAAGCTGCTAGCGAGGCTTTTGGGCATGAACTAGATGTTGCCCTTGTGGATGCTTCACTGAAGGGCGATCGCAAATGAAAATTGTTCTTCCAAGCATTTCCAGGTGGTGTTGAAGACGGAGACTTGACTTCAAGCAAGGGCTTTCTTGGCGTTCCCCACAAGACTTCATCCTCCGGTACCTACACAAACATCATCCAACACCCCAACTTGGCGACACAGTAGGGAGTTGTTCAAAAATGCGATTCGAGACCCGAACCCTTCCCCTCCTTTTGCCCCCATACCTAACCGTCCTAACTGTGAACACATGTTTGTGGATTGGTTTTCGTTGGATTTTTAAACTGTGAGCACCGTAAAAAATGAATTTCCGGGCCATTGTCCACTTGGCTATTTACCTTCTTGGCGCTCATAACGCGTCGGGTGGTTTCCTGACGTTCCATTTTCAAGGCAGTCTTGGTGGCATTTTGGGCATGGGTAATGGTTTTTCTGTTTGGGCGCTTGGCTTGAAGCCAAAAATTTCGAACCCGTTGTTTGAAGGCTGGTGCGACATTGCAAATTCAATTGGTTCCAGGTATGAACGCATTCACAGTTTCAAACCTTACATAATCATACGGGTTACGGGTATAATAAACCTTTAGCCAAACGTTTGGCCAAACCTTTCGCCGATTTTCGCGACCGCAGCAACTCATGCGTACATATTAGGAAGTTCATCAGATACGAAAAAGTGTTACATGCGTTTGGGGCCCAACAAATAACACCACTTTCGGTGGCCTGAGTCTTGATTGACACCGGCACCAGAAGTAGTCGGTCTTTGCCACCTGCAGCAAAGTCATGAAACGGTTCCCCAATTTCTGGCCTTTTCAGGGAAATCATGAGCCAGACACATCATTTGGAGGGGGGTTCTATACTTTTTCAATGGATTGGTGTTCGAACATCTTCATCAGAAACAATGGGGTGGTATTTTCCCATGAAATATCGGGTTTCCTATCAAATTTTCGAGTTGAGGCCTGCGTGTTTTGTCTGACGGGAAGACAATTCCTCCAAGGCAGGATGAGTACAGTGCGACAATCCACGCAGACTGACTGATTGTATGTACAGGAACATCACTGGAACATGCATTCTTCACAGCAGGACGACTTTAGATGATCCGATGTCCTCCTCTGATCACCGTGCCGCTTCCATTGAAAACCTCTGGTTTTCTTGCGTTTTCTTTTGTTGTCTTTTTTCCCCTATGAGTACAAGTGTGTTTTCTGTAACAGGTGTTCCACATTTCCACCAAGGTATGGGCCAAAAGCTTTCAATTGTGGGAGGATTGTTTTTGCTCATTTGCTGGCTCCAAAGGTTTGTACAACCTTGAAGCTAATACAACTCTCTAAAAACTGTAAAAACGGTTCTTCTTAGATTATCTCGTTTTTCCTCTCGCTTCCTTTGGTTTCCTTTGGTTTGTTTTGGTTGGGGCTGAGTGGATTCTGCGGTGTTCCTTTGGTTTCCTTTGGTTTCCTTTGGTTTGGTTTGGTTTCCAAATGAGACACAAAGAAAATCCAAGGAGAAGAAAAACCAATCAAGGAAAGTCTAAGGAGGCTATAACCCAATAGAATGCATCAATCATGCCTGTTACTAAGGAGGCTGCTAGATATACACACATGCTACAATAGCATTTCCCAACGCCTAACGCGATGAAGCTCGAGTCATAGCCATAGAACTGTTGAAACGTGTCGCAACCCCTTTTCTTACGAATCTACGTACGGCCGCGACCAAAAATATGGTCCTTGGCCGTGAAGGACATCCCAGTCATGTCCTGCGGCTCTGCTGTCGGTCTTGTAGAGTTCAACCACAGCCTCGACAGCGCGTCAGAGGGAACAAAGGACTTCTGTTGATCAACTCATATCCAACAATCCTGCATGTCTGGTTAAGACTCGCTAAACTTCATAAAACTACTATGGGATTGTACAGGTCTGTATCTGAAATCACTGTGACGGTGGACAAATCCCACATCCGTAGCCAACCTGTGCATTGCCTCTGCCAAAGGCTTTGCACTTGCACGGCGCAACTGCACAGCCATCATACGGCAGGAGAAGCGCAGCAGAGCTTCCTGAGAGCTGACCTGCCACGTGATCAGTGAGGCTTGTAGCAAACATGGGATGGAAATGGATGGAACTTCCTGTAGTTGGCCATGAGCCTATCAAGACCCAAATTGCTGTGTAGAGTGTAGATACATGATACTGTACACGTGCAAAAAAAATATCGATATTGATATTGATCGTCAAAGCCAGGAGCACACAGTACGTTCGCTGCCACTTCTCTTGCACAAGTTCATCAGGTTGCTCAATTCACTGTAATTGATGGATCGATTATGGCTGGAGACTCAGCCTGACTTCAATCATCTTCCATCTAAATGGCACCTTGGCTCGTTCGACCTTGCGCTGCGACTTTTTCCGTTTCGAGAGATCTCGCCAGCTACGAAGTGCACACAGCAGCATGTAGTACCTGCAAAGAGGGTCCACCAGTAGATACCAGGGGCCACAGGGGCCCACCATCGGTGCCTAGTGATGGTGAGTTGGACAGATAGTTATGGTGACGGAAATGTTCCACTAGGGTTTTATGTGATTCATCTGCGATACGCTGCTGTATCCGATTTCAAAAAAATATTCTACCCTTTCATGACGTTTATTTGTAATAGGGATCACCATAATAGTGTTGATATCCCTATTAATATCCCTATTAAATCACCATTAATATCCCTATTCATCGTTCAAATCTAACAAAAGTTGAGAACCTGGGAAAGCACAGCCACCTGAAGGTCCTGCCACAACTGTGTCCAAATTTACTGTTTGACCGAAGCTCATTGCAGCGATGCCGCAACCTTTAGTTTAACAAAATGGGATTTATCAGGAGCCAAATCAGAATCCTCAATCAGCTACTGATATAAATAGATATAAGAAATTTTGTCCATCTGATCATCCGGTCCATCCCTTCCGAGTTTCCCCTCTCGGCACCCAGCAGAGCTTTTGGCATTGTGCAGGGCTCGCCGCAAACGCCCAGAACACAACAATTCTTGCCGCAGGCGCCAGTCCTTGGGCTGGGAGCCAGTCGTATTGCCAGATGATGTGGAGCAAATGGCGAAAAAAAGCAGGTGATCGGTTCCAAATCCCATCCCCATCACACACCATCCTTCTCAAAACATGGATGAATATTTGGTATCATCTCTATCCCATAATCGGAATCTTTAAAAGGGTTAAAAACCTATCAATGGGTTAATGGTGATCCCTAACTATGGGCAATTTGTCCAAGGTTTGAAAATGGCAAGTTGATGCCACCTGCGACCATCGAAATAGGGGGATGAATCTTCACTTCGCTTCTTTGGTCATGTTGGGACCATCCCCTCCCCTGCCACCCTTGGTCCCTTGGTCCCGTGGTCCCCTGGTCTCCTGGTCCCCGGTCGCTCCTTGTGCTTCAGCAGCACCAGCAGTTTCGCCTTCTCATCCTCTCGGGCCAACAGCTCGGCTTCAGCCTCCTGGGACTGGGAATGTCATGGAACACTCTCTGGAATCAGAGATGATGCATACATACGTCTATATATAATATATATATATATAATATATAATATAATAGAGTTAAATATAATATAACATACTCTAACAAATAACATAACATAATACAGTATAGTATAGTATAGGTGATAAAACAATATAGTTTAAATTTATATATATACCATAGAATAAAATATAATATAGTAAAATATGGTATTAAACCATGAAAATATAAATAAGAAATGTATATTAAGTAATATATATATGTATTGGGTATCAGTATCAGTATAGTCCAGTGAAGAGGTTAATGCATTCACAGAAGATGTCATCGATTCACAGAAGGTATCATCGCTTCACAGAAGGTGTCATCGATTTCACAGCAGGTGCCATCGTTTCATAGCAATTGTCATCGTTTCACAGAAGTTGTCATTGTTTCACAGAAGTTGTCATCAACCAAAGTTGTCATTGTTTCACTGGAGCTGTTATTGATTTACAGAACTTATATATCTTTTCACAAGCATGCTCATTGCGTCGCGTTTAGCTGCTTTGGACTGGACTACATTTGGAAAAAAACGAAATTGAAACCTCTAATGATACCGTACCGAATGCATACATATGTCACATATATATATATATATATATATAATGTATAATATATTATTATATTATATATGCACTATATTATATGTATATTATATATATATATATTATAAAATTATATACACACGATGGAAATCCAGGTTCACTTTGGAGGAAGCTGCAAACTGCATCAGCAAAGCCAGCCACACCAGTATCCTTGCCGGCTCGCGTCTCTTCTGTTAGAAGCTTCTCAAGCTGTTGGGCCATCTCCTGGTGCCCACACTGATCCATTCCGGGAGGAAAAAGCAGCCCCAACTTGTCGGCCTGTCGTCAGTTTGACTACAGGAAACTATGGTGTCTTTGCCACGAAACAGATGGGTTTCCCGCAAATACCATCTCAAGGCCTCCAACCACCAACCCAAACCAGGGATCCCTGCCTGCCCTTCCACATGAATAACATGGATCAAGCTACAAGTTGATAACCGTTTCAGAAGGGAGCAAAACCCTTGACACTTCGCATTGAAACTTTGCAACAAGGCTATACAAAGCTTACTGTAGATTGCAAATGCTGTTTTCTGTTTGACTTCACAAAGGAGTTCTATTCACTCAAACTGCATGGTCTAGAGGTCATACTAACTGGTTCCCTCTTGAGATCTTGATGAGGAGACAAACTGCTTGCAGCTACAAAGCGGCTTGGCACGGCAGTGTCTGTACCGCAAATACTAAAGCGCACTGAGCCAAGAAGTCAAATGCCACGAGCAAACTGAGCAAACTGAGCAAACAACCAGCTCATTGCCTTGGTTCATCGCAGTAGCAGAAGAATGGATTTGTAGCAGACTTCAAGTCTGATCACTGATAATTTCAAGCTTTGGACCGTCGAAATTGCACCGAACATCTTTAATCTTTGTTGGCACAGTCCCACCACATCGGCCATCAGAACGCTCTACCCCATAACCGGCAAAGCAGGCATGTCACTCGTCGCAGTCTTTTTGCAAAACCACTGTCCAACGGAGCAAAGCCTACACAGATGCAAGCTCTGCTCCTGTTAGGGCCGTAGTACTACGGCGCAAAAGCAATCATGGCCAAGTGCACTCACATGACGACATAATGTCCAGCAAGAGTTCAAAAACCAAAGCTGCAAAAGGGCTACTGAAAATGATTGAAGAGTCAAGTGTGGGAAATTGTGGAGGCATTATGTGCCAATCTCATCCAATCTCTACTTCGCGAAAGCTGATAGTGAGTTGCCACTTAGAAGGGACTTGCTGGCTTCACGGCTGAGTGCCTAGCTTCACATCAGCCGATCTAAACGAGAGCTGGTCAAGCACGGCAGCTCAGCGTGAGAGAATGCGCTGGACTCCTCACAGTGCTACAGAGAAGCAGCAAGCCCCATAAACAAGTATTCATAGTATTCTATATCATTATATAATTATATTTATATAATGACCACCACCTAAAGGGTCCCCCAGAGTGGTCCCCCACCTCGATTAATTTAAAAATTAAACCGACGGGTCCCAACTTAGTTCAAGGTACCTCTATTAATTTGCTCGGCTTAAATGGGTTTCACCAGTGTTTGAGGTGTTCCGACCACTTCTTCAGATTGTATCATTATTCCTGGGTAGGTTCTGTATCTAATAAACACAACCCTTCTGCGTCGGGCTTGGATGCATGTATTAGCTCTAGAATTACCAACGTTGCTAATTAATTTGGGTACCCCCAACTCTCATTCATACTAAATTAATTTGGGTACAACTTAAATTAATCCTCGAACAATAGAGTTCTCGAAAAAAGCCTCCCAAATCGAAATTAATTGAAAAAAATTAATTGGATAACCAACGGTCCACCTGGATTAATTTCGTTAACGGGGGGGTGATTTTATATAAAAGGAGGGACATATGTGTATATATATATTATATATATATACACATATGTCCCTCCTTTACCCCACCCACCTTGAAAACTTGTTGTATGAAGAAGCTAGCTGGGAGGGTAATGGAAAAAGGAGAAAGGTGTGGTGAAAGAGCGACGTGTGTGAGGAATTTGGAGATACGAAGTGGAGAGGAAATGTGATGATGCTGATGATGCTGATGATGCTGATGTTGCTGATGATGCTGATGATTCTGACGGCGACGATGCTGCTGATGCTGATGATGCTGACGGCGACAATATGGCGACAACCACGACAAAAATTGAACTTTAGTTCCAGGACAAAACGTGCCTTACCCCGACAAAGAAACAGCGTGATTCCGACAAAAAATGGTGCAGTTGCGAGCGGAAATGATTTCATCATAGTTTGTATACGACAAATCAATAATGCAATCGATGATTCGGACATTCAAATTTCTACGCGTTCCTTTCTTTTTTTGAAGTGCAATCCATCCTGCGGACGCGGAAACCATTCTGCGGACCATTGCAAGGCCTTGTGGCGTGCAATCCATTCTGGTGGCACGCCTTTGTCTGGCCTGGTCTGAATTGACGCCGGCGCCTTTTGCGTGGCTGGCGTTGCATTTCATGACATTGACGGTGCTTTCGTGTGACAGGCGCGGCACTAGGTGACATGGATGGTGCTTTTGCGTGGCATTCAATGCGAAGGACAGCACTGGAAAGTGACCTAGTTTTGATACAGTATCTCATCCACAACCTTCTGCCGAGTAAGTCCTTGAACCATCACTCATCCTTTTTGATTTGTTTGCATTCAATCCATTTTTTCACCACACTAAATCCATTGTTTTCCAACAAAACGGCTGTTGCGAACGAAAATCTAAACCGTCCAGCAGCATTTGTTGGATCTGGACTTCCTTTTTTGTCGTAGATAGATGTTGTTTTGTCATGAGATAAATTGTTTTTGTCGGGAGTAAAGCCCTGTACCTTGACGGCAAAACATGGCAAAACTGCTTGTGAAAAAGCCGGGAGGGGTGGAGGGCGTAATGAAGTTTCAGGTGATTGGCGATTCCAGCCCCTGCCAATATCCCATCCAGCGCTGTCATGTTAGTTCATGTTAACCAAATTCCATGAAGTCTGCTGCAGTGGGCTGGAGGTCTCTGAGCCAATGGCGAGCATACAACAGGGCTGGCGACAGCAGGATGTAGTGCCTTGGACTCTTGGACCATCGGATCCTGACACCATGAAGCTCAATGAAGCTTGATCAAAATCCCAACATGTTCCAGGCTAGGTGGCAAGCCCCAGCGGCCCAAGGAAGGTGGTGAAGAGCAAACACATCAAGAACTGCAGCAGATCACGGATGCAAAGAAAACTTCCATGCTGCTTCACAGCATCGGGACGGGAACAGATCTCAGGAACTGGCAATAACAAGAACCACCAAAATACCTGTCTCGTCCTCAAGGCCATCTCTGAGCTGCATTGGTATTGGCCGCATGTGGCATGTAAAGATTAGATTCACACAGCATGCAGTGAGCGTCCGCTGCATGTGGTGAATCACGAGGTTCTCTTCTGCTACAATATGTTGCATCAAGTATCAACCCAAGCAGGTCCTGCTCAAATAACAGGGCATCAAATGGTCTGGGGCACGAACCCAAGTCAAGTAGTTACAAATCGCCATGGTCCAGTTTGCAACCTGGATTGCACCGGGAATTGTTGATTTCCTTCTCCACAGGTTTCTGGGCTACCAACATGGTCTCTGAAGTAGAAGTGGAAGACGTAAGCTCCCAAGGTGGTGTTGCCCCACCTTGAAGTCAAACCAGGGATGAAAACCCATTGTGTTAACCTTCGAACACCGGTGGAAGATCTGTCTTGCAAGAGCACCACCAAGTGAGGTCGATGGGCAGGTACGTCATACCGAGCCTCAAGCCATCAAATCTTCAAATCAATGGACCAAGACTCCCAACTCTCAAAACATCCCTCTGACTGACCTTCAAAATCTCTCTTGGCTGCTGGCACAAACAGAGTCGGTTGGATGATGTCAACGGAGAGCTCCAACCAAGCCCACTCCTCAGGCGTGGAGGGATTTGGCCACAGCCAAATCTGTGCAGTTTGCTGAATGAAGTAAGCTCCCTGCCATCCCTGTACCTTTCTCCAAGACATTGTTGGGATAGTGGAACCTGCGGAAGTTCAAAGTGTGCGTTTAGGAATCGGCCTTTCTAAACATTCTGAGGTCATGACATTGCCATCATCACCTGTAGAACCAAACAAGGTGTTTTAAACAAGTGAGAATGGTTGCCATCAATGTATCTTTATCTTGGAAGTGATACAAGCCCTTCAGTCCTTTGCATTTCTCTTAGTGCCCCACCCCAATCATCATGCTGGCACTTAGTGAAGCAACTGCCCAGGTTCTGCCCTTGGGCAGGCGTTTGCTTAAACTAGTCACAGTGGGCCTGGCGGTCACAGGCCGACTGAGCCAAGTCCAAACTGATTCAAACTGTCTATATAAACCGTCTAAACGCCTTTGCAGTTTTCAGTCCGCCTCAGATAGTGATAGCACCACACGTAGAAGGCAAGGTACCTCCATATTCCAGAAACGTCTGCCCTCTATTCCGACTCTGGTCTTTCTCGCATCTGCGACAGGTATAGACATGGTCAGACATGATGAGTCTCTGTCTCCGCAATCGACGTGTATTCCCAGCCTTTGTCTGTCCTGCCGTAGTGCATATATCTCTTGAAACAGAAAAAGAATGGAAAATCATTTGCATGCCTTGTCCTATCACTCTCTCCCTGCAGGGCACCAAGACACCCAACGCATGTACATGGCACATCCAGTTCCAAAGTTCCGGAAAATCCACCTGGCTGAATCTTGGCATCAACATCTTACGATTTGATCCAGGCATCAGTCTAAATCTGAACACCCAAAGATTTGGAAATTGCATTGCCCGCTTACCTTTACATGCTTACACTGCCATGCCATCCAGTGCCCCAAGATGTGAGCAACGTCAGCAAGAGGTGCGAAAAGGTCCACATCACATAGACTGGGGCCTCAGCGAGCAATCGCTGGCTCCACTGCGATAAAAATGGCAAAAGATGGCTTGAGTACAAACAGTTCAACCAGGAGGCCCCTTTAGTACAAAGCTGGTCAACACTAGAAGCGGCGCAGATATGTGTTTCGAAATCTTGACAACTGCTATCAGTCAGTCTTATACATGTAGCGCGCACTTTGGACCTTTCCAGCAATGCTTTGTTTTCTCTACCCGAGTCTCCCATGGATCCCATTGAAGCAGAACTGAGGTCTTGGCTGAGTCTTTGGCACAAACATCGAAGGTGAAGGGACGGGTTGTTACTCCTGTCATGCTCAAATGTTGCAGCCTTATCGTGAAATGAACTCTGGAACCATGGATATTTCATAATAATATTACCATATGACAGTATCCGTTTGCAAAGCCCCTACAACGTCCACAATGCCAATTTGGCTGGTGCAATTTCCCGGCACCTTCAAAAGAAGAATCTGGCAAAAGGCACCTAAGAAACTTGTTCCAAGTATCCTATCCCCCCATGGATTCAGGACATGATTGTAAGATCAAGGGTAAAGCTGCACTGTTTCGACTGTCGCGGGCTCACTTTCTGAAACGCCCCCGACTGAGAAGCGGACGGGATGGTCGCAAGAATGCCTTGAAGCCAGCCCGGGGCCTGCAGCCGCTCAAAGATCGCCAAGTAGGCCCTGGCCTGATGGTGACAGGCTGCTCAAAAGCCGGCCATAAAATGGTGTCTCCAAGTGATTTCCTGGGAGCGCTACGCAAAAGACCATGCCCAAGTACCATCTGTGATCAGAGGTGTAAGAGTTTACCTCAGCCAGTGCCAATCCATCCATAGGTGCCAAAGATCCGTTTATTGAGTGTGGCCGGCAATAGACTGCAGCGCTCCAGGCTGTTGGTGGATGAGTAAGCAAGGACAAGCACCCCACTTGCATGTAAGGCCAGCCCCACTCATTTGTTGGTGGAGGCCTAATGTCACCTGGCGAGCTCACGTCCATCACAAGCCCATCAAGCATGTTCCTGGATTCCTGGCCTTCAGCAGTGGTGCCCCATGTGATTGGCCAAGCAAAGCTCCGGAAGAAGAAATGGAGGATCTGCGGGAGCGGCAAAGCCTGAGACTAAATCAGATTGAAGCTTTAACGCTAAAGTCTGATCAAGCTCTCATATCAGCCACCTTAGGCACGTGCCATTGCCATGTACACAAGCAGCACAAACAAATCCTGCGGCAGAACTCCACATCTGAGAGGTCAAGCCTATTGCATGCAAATTAAACCTAGACAGAACATGACAGAACGACTATGGCATGATATCAGCATGTTACCCGTCCTTCATGCCAAAGTTCACCTGAGGCTTGCCGCCAGGAGCGGGTCTTGAGTCCTGGTAAGCACCCAGCATGATGAAACCTTAGCTCAACTGGACAACCCACCGGCCACGGTTTTAATTTTGGGGAGAAACTGTTGCTGGTGACCTGACTTGAGAAAACAAGAATGTGATTTCTAAAATGAGAAAAAATAGTTCTGACGACAAACAAATTACCGTCAATTTCTGTTCATTCATCCAATTGCATGGCATGCCAATGAACGTGTCCGCAAGCAGTGACCCTGAACCAGCGAAGCCACCGAAAAGATCTTGGTCGTTGCCCAAAGAGCGGACAATGATCTCTGTCCATGGCTTCACAGAACTCCTGAAGTAGCCCAGGAATTTCAGCTGACTGGGAGCTTTCCAAAGTGAGGAATGGAATGGTCTATCCGAGTCTGTCTTTTGGTGATGCTTGTGCTTTCACCATGTTGGAAACTGTAGGAACGGAGGTGTTTGTCTGAAGTCAAAAACCAGGCGCCCAATTCGCACCATGCTGCATGTTTGTTTGTATTTTGTATTTAGGAGTGTAAGTCCACACATAAGAGAAAAAAACACTACGATGCCGCTGACATTCCACAGTTGCCCTTGTTTCATCGTGATCGCATCAACGCAAAATGGCAAGAGAAGGGTCCACTGCTTCCCTCTGCTCAAGAGTCCGCTATCATACAAAGTAGGACCAAACAAGAGTGTCCTTGCAAGCGTAGTACAGAATGGCCAGTAGTAGGTTGAGTCACCTATTGAGTACGAGTCAATCGCACAACCTCAGTCCCCAGGGAAGGTACCACGCAGGAGACAGGAACACAACTCCCTGCCGAAGAGGAACGCATGTAGTGGTCTGTGAGGACTCCAATCATCCACCACCTTGTGTCAAGGCAACTCAGAATTGGTTCTGCAGCGGATGTGGCGATGAAACTTGAGACCCGCAGCATCAGTTAAAGGCCGCGACGCGTAGCATCTATGAATGACCTCCAAATACAAGGCGGAATGGCGGAATGATGCTTGGACCTGTGAAAAACGCAGCTGCCTGATTTTCGAAGATCGCCCACTTGGAAAGTTTTTTCATCTGCCCCAAGGAGTCCATCACCACCTGCCAACACTGGAACCGAAATGTACCGAATCTACCTGAATCCGGCGGTAAAAATTGGGCCTCCCCCTCTTCAACAACATGATTCGTGGCCATTTCCGCCAGCTCCTTCAGATTCGACCTGCAAAGGGCAACGGCCGGGCAACGATTCGATGGCCTCATCGCTTTTGGGCGAAAAAACCCAGCTCTTGGGCATCTGGCTTGCCATTTGGCAGCTTTGGAAGCTCCGGAAGAACCACAAAGAACCTCAGGAGGTCGAAGTGCTTAAACGAAACTTTCAATCCTCTGCTATGCAATACTACCTGAAACCAAAGTTGCGGTGGCTTTATGCACTTCAGGTCAAAAGCAAAGTGAGCAATGCAGAGTTTGCACATCGAGCATGTACTTCATCAATTTTCATCGATCTTCATCGATCTTCATCGATCTTCATCCCTTAGGCTCCTGCTTTGGAACATAGGAAGGAGTCAAGTTGGCCTGGCCGAGCCAGGAGGAATATGACGTTGAAGCACAGCCAAAGACTTGAATCCGATATTAACGGTTCAAGCAAGACCAGAAAATCCATGACATTTCAGGAATAGAAACTACTTCATTGCCACCACGTATGAAAAGCTTTGATTGGCAAGCCAGGATCTTGCAATTACTCGCTGGTTTAGTTGCTAGGGTGGCTGACGTCTCTAAGCAAAAGGACAGCCAAAGATGATGAAAGTTTGCTCCGAGTACAACTGCACAACACCCTTTTGTCCGATGCCAAGACTTGTGAGAAGCGCATGTGGCTACTCATTGGCGGAGTGCCTCCAGTTCTCAGAATCCAAACTTCAACGCCAGCCACTCCACTTACACTGCTCCTTGGCATTGCAGTCATCCTTGTTCAAAGCC
>Ga0126342_10008044_pt1 | contig 18861 bp, 22 predicted proteins | sample Cyp1metagenome_FD_92528 | JGI IMG/M metagenome (GOLD analysis project Ga0126342, IMG submission 92528) | Coral microbial communities from Lord Howe Island, Old Settlement Bay, Australia - Cyphastrea 1 metagenome | ecosystem: Host-associated > Invertebrates > Cnidaria > Coral ... | reverse complement strand
CCTCCTTCTCCATCCTTCTCCATCTGGTTCATCTATCTATCTCGTATTCTCCATCTATCTATCTCTTGCTCTCCATCCATCCATCTCTCTGTCTATCTTTCTATCTATATAATCTATGCATTTCTTACTCTCCATCTATCTACTAGTATCTGTATCCATATCTATCTCTATCCTCTATTTATCTCTGACCTGTCCAATTCCATTCTGTTTTAATTGCAATTCTACTATTTCTGTCCTGTATCCTGTCCCCTTTTAGTCTAGTCCAATCTATTTTATTGTATACTATTCTTATTTTTTTCTATTGATTTCTATTCTATCCTATTCTATTATGTTCTCTTCTTTTCTATTCTGTTCTATTTTATTCGATCCTCTTCTATTCTACTCCATTCTATTGTATTCTACTTATTGTATTCTATTGCATTCTATTCTATTCCGTTCCGTTCTAGTCTATTCTAGTCTAGTCGATTCTATCTATTCGATGTATTCCATCTATTTCATCTAGCCCATCCAATCCACATAATTAATATAATCTGCTCTGGTTCTGATCTATATTCTAATCTACAGTAATCCAATCTATCTATATCTATGCATGCATTGGCCTAGGGTACCCTGCGGCTCAGGCATGCAACTCGACTCGGTACGAAGCTTGCTCCGCCCCTTGGTGCGAGGTGGATCAAAATATGGGGGAGACCAACCGAAAAGGGCGACGTAAGACTTTTTTTTGGACATATTGTGAGTTACTTATCAAAAACATTCAAAAACTATAGTAACTAGGGCTTTGACACATAGGTAGCGGATATAGTTTTGTGCGAGGTTTTAATCTACGGGATTCACCAAATCTTTTAAGACATAGGGGAAATCAAAGGGGGGTTCTCCGTGGAAGATAAGTCACATAATTGAAACACATTCATAGCTGGAGAATACCACTTTGCAACCCAGGCAAGGGAAATTTCCGATGAAAAGAACAATTTCCGATTAACAGCTTTCAAGGTGAAAAGGGGCACCTGTCCACTGTCCTGCCAAGGTAATTTCGGCTTGGAAGCCGACCTTCGCACTCAGTGCATCATTCTGGCCGCTGCTTGGCTGATCACCAGCTGATCCCTGGTGGTTGATGGTTTTGTTATCCATTGACTATACTGACTGGTGTACCTGGATTCAGTATGATTCAGTTACATATTTCCAGAGTCATTGGTATTTGGGAAGTTTCTGGAAACTGTTGTTTCAACTGGAGACGTTGCTTGTTTTCACTACATTTTTTTGTCTATGCAGAGACAAGCAAGAGGAAAAGAACACTGGCACATGGGAAGCAGTGGATGAGTTGATGATGAGTTGTGTCAATACGGGTCAATATTGAAGACACTGAATAATTAGCACACCAATGTTCGGAGAGCTGAAGCGAAAAAAAGGAACAAGGTAAACATTGCACTATGTTTCAGCAGCATTTCCCTTACAAAACGCTTTCAGCAGCTCTGCCAACTAGAAAAATCAAAAGAGTCAAAACATGTTCGCTACCTACAGATGGGTTTGCAACCGCCATGCCCTGAACTGGGCGGTCAGGGCAGTATTTCCAATAGATACCAGATATGGGTATGGATCAATACCTATTAATACCATTTTTAGGGGAATGAACATCCATAAATCCCAGCTATTTTGATGTGAACTACAGGGGTACAAGGTGTTGACACACTGCCATATAAACACATATAGTCATGATATATCATGCTCCCTAGTAGTTTGGGGGGCAACAGTTGGGGCCATCGCGGCACAGGGCATCCTCACCGCTGTGCTACCACTGGAGATTCATCATTTGGTGGCCATGGTGTTGGGTGCTGCCTGGGGCTTAGAAGGCAATGGTAGCACTCAGCACTCAGAATGAGATGTGTAAATTGCATTTCTCTGCAGATTTCTCCTTTTTGCTGTCGCTATTGGAAAAAACGTCGCTGGTAATTCCTCGTGGGATGACGACTGAGGCGGGCTACATGTTTCTTCAAAAGCTGGAACCCACGGTTCGCCGTCGCGAGCCGCAGGCATCAACGGAAAATCAAGAGATCCTGCAGGGAATCGGGTCTATCTGTGGGGGAAACTTGAGTTTTTCTTGGGTATCCAAGACTTGTTGCATAGCCATGTCTATTTGCTTTTGTTTTTTTTTGACAGTTTTCGGTTGAATGCGCATTTTTGTCGGTCGTATCAGCAGGTGCGGTGGTTTTGCTGGGAAGATCTGCAACGATAACCATTTTCATGGGTCGTTGATAATTTAGCGCTTGATTTTCCCATTTCAATCCGACAGTTTTGGTGCCGATCTAAGATCCAAGATCTCAATTTCTCCAGGTGAAGCGCCGAAGTTCCTCCGACATGGAGAAGAAGTTTCAAGAGAAGCGCGAGGTGCGCGTGATGAAGGAGGTGAAAAAGCCCAGCGTCGTGCCTGTTCAGGTGCCCGGGAATGAGGGTGGCCCCCCAAAGACTCCGATTTCTGAGCAAACAAATGCGAGCTATGGATACCTACAGTTCCAATTTAAATCCATATCCACATTCATCATAGTCAATTGCGGTGCTGCCGACTTCGTGGATGTTCTGCACCCCTCGCTACCTTTTTTTGAACATTTCTTGGGAGGCGGGCGGTTGAAATCTCAGTTTTACCAACCAGAGTTGCAGATCCAATCTCCATTTTTCAGGTGACCCACCAACATTTATTGCAATAACATGTATTAACATGTCATCAACATCCTATCAATCATCGTTTCATGGTGATTTCATAGGGATTTCATGTCGTAGGGACACCCAACCATCCCGACCCGGCGCCGTCACGAGGCGCCCAAGTTTCAAGCCACGGGCTTTGATGCGGAGGTCAAGGAACTGCTACAGAATCTCCAGTTGCAGCTGGGCAAAGAGCGGGTTGAAACATGATCACTGATCAATACTGTATTATCATGTATTATCATCATTATTGTCATTATTACTAATGAATAATAATAATGATAATCATTTATTACCGTTATATATTACTTTTTTTTTTTTTTTAAAGCAATACTATTTCATCATTATCATTACTATCATTATCATTACTAACATTATCATTATTATCATTATATCATTGTTGTTGTAATTGTTACTGTTATTGTTGTTATCATTGTCACACCAGTCTTATTGCATGCTATTTCTGTTCATTGATTGTCTTAAATATCATTTTCAATTACTAGTACTTTTGTTTGTTATTTGTTATTACATAGTACTAGTTAATGCTGTACGTACATAGATTATATAATATTATATATATAATTTTATATAAGGAACAACCATAATCATGCTTGCGGCTGTTATTATTTACTGCTACTGTCATATTATTATCTCAACCCGTTTCTTTTTGCTTTGGATGATGAATTTCCCGGGAGGGTCTCTAGATAGTCCGCCAACGCTCAGGCCCCGGAACACTATGCGGGATAGACGGTCAGATAGAAAGCAAGATGACATGTCAAATGGAACGCCAGAAAGAATGTCAGATAGAATTGTGAGAACATTCAAAATATAGGTCAAAGAGAATGTTAGCTGCTAGATAAAATGTCAGAATATATATCAGGTGGTGGGCTTCACACGAAGTAAAGAACTTCTATGTATTGAATGTGGTCAGTATTGTTACTGTATGTTGTTGATGATATATCATGATTACATCATGTTATATACATATAGGACATTTTTGAGTATCCCCAGGCAGTGATTCAAAGGTCTCAAAGATGGGGGCTCCAAAAAACCATGGGGGCTCGGGGATGGGAATGGGTGACATCGCTGGCTGGATGTGTTCATCCTCCATCTGACAGATGATCCGATAGGTAGCTGTTTCCAATCCCCATCTGACCATACGACCAGATGGGAGGAATCAAAAAACTATGGGATGAATGAACAACAAAATCAGAGATATTTTTACACCACAAAAGTACTTTCTTATCAACAAAGCCTTCGCTGAAATTGGGGGACGTTTCAAATTATGTTATTGTTTATGTTCAAAAAATGGGAATTTTAACTCATGTGCATAGAACGAACTGATTTTTGACCAATAAACATGGCTGAGTCTAACCAATGAAACACAGAGAGAGACTGGTGGGTTGCAACGGTTGCTCCCCTAAACGCTCTAGCCGCGACCCATCGGAAGTTAAGTCAACTTTCCAAGGACCAACACAGTGCGAGCACAAGTGGATTCCATCACTCAGATGCCTGGCATATCATCGCTGATTTGGGCGATGAATAAAGGGCGAGGCCCCAGGGCCCCAGAGTCCTCCCACTTTGGGTGACCAAGTTGTCTTGGATGGTCACACTTTGGTCAGCTCCCAAGTGATGGTGAACTGCAGGTTTTTGTGAAGTCCACAGTATTGTTGTCCAAACCCAAGTATTTGACACTTATATATACTTATATCTCCACTCCGAAAGCCAGATTCGTGCCTGTTGCGCATGTGGGCAAAACTTGGAATATTATGTATACATATATATTTATATATACATATATTATATATATGTATGACAATACAATCCATTTTTGATCAGGACTTCCATCATGAGATATGGATGATATTAATCCATACTATATAATCCTATTTTTGGGCCGATCTCAGGAGGGTGAAGGATCTGCTGTTGCCTATCTTTCAAGGCTCCACGACACTGGAGACTTGGCTGGTGATTCACCATGATTCACCAGTTACATCCAGTTGGATGATCCTCCAAGTATTCATTAGTTGGATCATTCATTATCATCTGCTTGGTGGCTTGGAACATGGCTGGATTATGACTTTCCAGAAATATTGGGAAAATTATGATCCCAACTGACTCATATTTTTCAGAGGGGTTGAAACCACCAACCAGTCATCAATTATCCTTACGTATAATTCTTCTTATGCATAGAACAAGGTCATTCGTGTTCATAGTTCTTTTTCAACGGGAATCCATGGATTTGTTAAACAAAATGAGGATTTTGTACAGATCCGCTCATGTATAGTCTTGCCACCAGCAATGGGGTGTTGCGCGAAGAAAACACCAGCAAAAACAAAGAATTTCAAACGGGATCTGAGCACCTAATCCGTAGATTTTTGAGAAGATTGTTGGTGCTTCAAACTGAAGTGACAATAGATTGGCACCCGGAACGTGCAACAAAAAGTACACACAGATTGCGAGCGGAACATTTGTCATGTGAAATCGATCTTTCTCCACTATGCAGGGATAGTCATGGATTCTCAGTGCCCTATCTTTTCACACATATATTCATCATTTGCATGTAGGGTCTATATCTAATATTATCTAATGATACTGCGGATCCATAGCTCTACATAGAGGCACACCGCATCATCACACCATTTCTCCATAGCATGCGTTGATTGGGTTTCCATTTCTGGATATTTCTGGGTAATTCTGGGTATGTGTCAAGGTTACCTCCCCTGTTCAGCCTTTAAACACCCCCCCGAGAAACCATGGTAGATGTGGGGGATGAAATCATACACTTGGAACCATAATTAGAGTGGGGGGTGTTGAATATGAACTGGGGATGGGATTATTGTATATTATTGTATATTTGCCCTTCAACCAATTCTGCGACTCTGCGAGAAACGTCATTTACCAGTAATTTATCACCGTTTATCACTATTTTAGTAGCATCTGACTTTTCTATCGTTTTGGGGGGGTTGCTATATCCAGCTCCCAAAATGAATCCTCAAAGGGTACCTAGAAATGGCTCGATTTTTGGATGGATCCTCTACCCGGGTACTCCAATGACTTGACACCCCGCAGTCAGCACCAAAATCCACTGGCCTTTAATAGGAAATCTGTGGAAATACAGTAACTGGTGGAAAAAAAATAAGTGTACGTAGGTGGCTCAGAAGTTATCCGTACCAACTCATATTTCCAATCATGATATTTCCATATATACTGTATATACACTGTACACATACACATATTAGTCAAACCCATCACTCATTGAGACAATCCCTTTTTTGATTTGACAACTCCAAAGTGTGGATCAAATATGTTCAAATCTATAGACTGTGTCCTATGTCTTGGAGAATCCTTCCATAAATTGATAAGTGAAATCCCCAATGTTTCTATTTGCACAGAATAAATCCCTATCTTCACGGCTCAAATCCACGTTCTCATGTTTTTCTTTACAGTACTGATATCTCCATTCTATCCCCATCTATCCCCAACATCCCTGATCTTTCTGGACGATTTTTTCCGAGTAATTCCGCTTTTTGAACCATGCTCAAATCCATCGTTTTCTACATGATGCCCTGGAGTAAACTAAAGGATGTGGATTTCTCCACCGTAGATCATTTCCCCAAGCTAAAACCCGGGTTTTTCCATGGGTTTTGCCACCAGTCTCTGAGGGTTTTTGAGGTTTCCTCATGCTTTTCCACATCGTTTTGCTTCTGTTCAGGAGGGCTATGCTCTGGCGAACCCTCTGACGGGCACGGCCTTTGGTGTGGCAGTGCCGGATGTGGAGATTGTCGTCACGTCCGGGTCCAATGCGCAGGCGCTGCGGGACGACTGGAGAACTGGGGGTAGCATGACAAAACGGACACCACATAATTGAATGTAAGCATGATTTGAATGTGATCTATGTCTATTTATAACCTACACACACACATATATGATAATATCTATCTATCTATCTATCTGTCTGTCTATCTATCTATCTATCTATCTATATATATATATATATAATATTTTTTTATTCAATACTCGTACCTATACCATTCCTCGTTTTTTGTGTATTGGGTGTGGCCATAGAAATGGGATAAATTGACTTGGGTAATGGTATGTGTATCTCTCTCTCTCTATATATATACAATTATATATATACACTGTATATATATATATATATATACACATATTAGGAACACACATGCCGCGTTCAGTGGCTATCGTCTGAACAGACCATCCTTTCAAGCGTGCCGTGCCTTTTAGGAGTTTTAAGAAGTTGTTCTTCCGCTTTTCATTCTTATGATCTTATATTGAAGTAGCCAACATTTCTTTCGACAACGATATTTTAGAACATTATACAATATTGACCACCCAAATTAGATAGATGTAAGCATACACATCTACTACCTTTATTTCATCCATTGTTCACTATTATACACTAAATCTCTGAACATCCGAAACTTTGAGTTTTTTCAGCCAGCTGTGCCAGGTTGTTGGCCCCGAGGCTGCGAAATATCAGAAGTCTCTGATTCGCACCTGCCGGGCGGCCCAAGGGTGGTGAGTTGCGGATGACCAAAACATGGGAAGATCATTAGTCTTTACGAAGTTTACTGTTTGTATCTGCCCCGGAAAAAAAATCAAAAAACTGCACACGTTTTCTTCGGAGACTTGGACGTAGCCATATATGATTCGGGGGTTGCACCTAGCCATCATAGGAGTGTATTTCAATCAAATCCCCATTAAGTCACCATTAAATCACCATTTTTGTTGGTTGAATCCCATTACCCATGAAGAAAACGCCATCCAAATGTAGCTGTCATCCAGGCACTGACCGCCTTGTGACGGGCGGCTTCAAGTTCCGCCGCTCCGCTTTCCGTGGAAACGAACCCAAGGTCTGAGGGCGGGTCTTCGCAACAGGATTGGTGACGGATGACCAGCAAAACTGGATTCACCAAAAAAAAACAGCGTGAAAACAGCAACATAATTTCAGCAATGTGGGAGTTCACCATTCAGAAATTGCTGAACTCACCACAAGCGGGGATCTTGCTAGCAATGTGTGTGGGTTTTTGTGCAACGGACAGCAAGGGGGGTACATCTACAAGAACGGGTTGAATTGCACACAAGAACCAGAGGGATGCTCGCAGACTATGTAACGCTTGAAGTCATTCATTATAGACCAACATTCTGATGAAGTCCTTAGCTTAGCTGTGGTAAACTATCGGCTTTCACTGGAGAAGACACATTTTAAGTACAAACATTTAATACCATAGAAAACTCTTCCAATGAGAAAAAATGGCAAGGATACAAAAAAAAGCATACACGGCTTAAAAATGGGGGCCCTAAAAACTTTCACCAACATGTTTGTTTCCTGCACGGTCATTTGAAAGCAGTCATTTCAGTGGGACAATTCGGGACAATGCCTGCAAAGCTTCCACCCAAGATTGGCCTTATGTGTGTTCGAGGTTGAGGTACCATCAACAGAACATCATTGAAGTCATTTGACGTCGTGTCTAGGGCTTTTGTGTTGGGATGACATGCTCTTTCCGCTGCAATGGTTCCCGAATAGACGAACATCGATGAAAGCGGGAAACACCTAGTCAAAACATGAAACAAACCAAGGGGAAATCCTCTGAAATCCATTCATATTTACCAAGATAGACCAATTTTTCTGGGCCAAAAAATGCCATTTTTCTGGGGACAATTCAGCCACCCACTATAAAACCAGGTGACCCTGATCTCTCCACCATCACCTGATGGCCAGGCAGGGAAAGGGGGATTCATGGGGATCCTCTCTGGCAAAGTTAGCACAGTATACAACATTATTTGATGATAATTCAAAGTTAGTACAGTATAAGAAGTGTTACTGTACCTAACTTAGTACCTAACTGATGAAAATTAGTACTGTATCTTAAACTTACTGATGATTCAAACGCATAACATGTTTGGATCAAACTCATGGATGCCCAAAGTTTGGTCAGGAGCGGCCTAGAGATCGACCCAGCAAAAATCACCAAGGGCTTTGCAGGAAACACTTTCAGAGGAGTGATTTCAATTCATTTCCATTCATTTCCTATTTGGGGATGGGTCAAAACCCTGGTACCTAGTGAACCCCAAAATAGCTGGGATTTATGGATGTTCATCCCACTATGTATCTATAGGTATTGATCCATACCTATTTCTTCACTTTTCTGCTTTGTTTCTGGATGTTCCAAAGAACGGTTGTTGCCTTAAGTCCGCGCAGGCGGGCATCCCTTTCAACCTCTCCGTGAATGCCATGACTCCATCGCGCGCTCAACGCATTTTCGAGGCGCAATGGAACTGTCGAGGCGAACTCAACACTCCAAACTTGGATAAATCTGTAGAACAGCTTTGAACAGCTAGCAACCCAACATGATCCCAACATGTCTTGACTCTAATGTGACAGTGATAGATCTATATATAATGAGAAAGTTGGGAGATAGCTGTTTACACCTATTTCTGATCACATTGGGGGTTGGCTTACCATCGGGTTTTGCCACATTATAAAAATCTATTTATAAACTTTATGGCGCACAAAGGGGTCAGATCCTTGCTGCCAACTTGCATGATTCTCGAATTAACGCCAAAAGCCTCAACCTTGATAGTCAGGCAGCCAGGTCGCTTCGGATCTGGCTCCCGGACATGTCGGGCGCGAAGGTCACGCCATAGCTGGGAGGCCAGCGCATGAGCTAACCCTGATGAAAGACGACGGGGATACTCTTTATGCACCACCGTCCTAAACCTGCCATCGGCATCTACTCCAATGGCTGGAGCGGTAGGTCGCTCAGCTTGTGGATCTGCATGGGCGTAGAGATCACCAAGGAACCTAGGCATCCTCAGAGTCATCAACCCGGTCGGCTTGATCGAAGTCGCACCGAACCTCCATTGTGAGGACATCAGATCAGGGTGCCATCTGAAAATCTGCACGATGGAGCTCTTCCATATGGATGGGTGATGATCATGGCGTGGTATTCCCGGGTGCTCCTCAATGTAGATGCCCCCAAATACAATGTGGCACGCTAGCGTCCAGATTGTTTGCAGGAAAAAAGCGCTGCCTGTACTCGTCTGCCGCAGTTCACGTAGAGTTCTGTGATCGAGCCCAAATAGCTTGAGGGCTGTGCGCAGTGGTCGGGGCCAGCGCTGATGTTGGAATTCCGGAGGTGGTTGCGTCCATCTCGCTGATGAGAACGCCTCACATGGATGTCCAGGCAGGGTCGCCGAGACATACCCTTGCAAGTATAAGTCCTGGAGACGAGCCCACGACTCAGAGCGGCTTTCCAGGTTCCCCAACACCGGGGAAATGGCCGTGTCAAGTGACAAAACCGTCAGGCAATATTGTGGCGCACCGCCCAATCATCAAGCCAGCTGTGGATGTCATGTTCTCGCCGACGACCAGAAAATAAGTGTACCACCAAAAACGATGGTCGCGGAGCTAGTCCTGGAATGTAGGGCGTGTAGGGGTCCTCAGTCTTGCCATTGAACTCTGGCAAGGTCTGTCTGCCACTGCTCCTGCGCATCAAATAATTGCGCCACTTCGTGTTGCGGGATGGAGCGCGGCTTGGCGTCTCTTTGAGGGTGTCGTGCAGGTCGATGAGGTTCAGGCGCAGGCAGTTCTTGCTGTGCAGCACGAAGTTGTCGATCAACCCGTTGAAGACGAACTTCAAGCCAGTATTCGTCAAAGTCGGAGGCAAGCGCGGCATACTCGGCATCCAAGTAGGCTTCAGCTTCTCCATCAAATCAGTGATACCCGGCAGGATGTGCCTGCCCCATATAGGATAAAGACCCTGGCGGTCCAGGATTCAAATTCCTGTGGCAGGCGACACAGGATGTCAATCCATCTATCCTGTGGCTTGTCCACCTCGTCAATGTTGAAGTGTGCTGCCCCAAAGTCAGAATACCACTTGTGGGTGGCCGCCGTCAGGAGATCTCCTAAATGGGCTCCTGCGTCGACTGCATCATCAGGCTTCACATACTCACTGAGTTCAGCCTCCAGTGCCGCCTTGGTAGTTCGCAGCTGCGCCAGTTGCCGGTCACGTGCTGAAGGTCCGCATCCATAAGGCCCTGCGGCTGGAAGAGCATCCGGCGTTGTCCCTGCATTGCTCGTGGGATGTGCTCCGCAGAGTAGGACACTGCATAACCTATCTGCGGGAGATACGCAAAACATGGATTTGGCATTCCACTGCGAGGCATGTAGGACAAATGCTGTTGGAGCCGCTGAGTACTCCACAGATATGTCAAACAAGCTGGACAAGTCGCGGAGTCCAGCAAATGGTGTTCCAGGCTATGGATTCCATGCTTCTTCCGGCGATGCGAGTGGACTCCCTGTGGCGTCGTGAAGGATCTGTCGCGATCTGGGCGCTGGTATTGCTTCTCCTGCAAGTGAAGCAAGGCTGGATCCGGTCAAACGTGTAAGTGTGTGCCCGGAGCAGCTTGAAGATGTCAGCGTGCCACTGTTGCACTTCCAGAACCATCGTTTCCTGGTAAATGTGTCGTATGGTGGCTCTTCTCACACGCGCTATCCAACGCCCTGTATCCCTCTGCCACTCACTGATCAACTCGGTCATGTCTGGGTCCAAAAGACAGGGGTCCTCCGCTGCTTCAACTCCATGTGGCCATCGCAAGTCGTGCTGAAGTCCTGTCAGCCACGCACATGGATGTTGTCATGCTTCTGCATGAGTCATGAGTTGAAGGAATGCAGGACCATGATGGTAAAGCTGTTGCGCATACAGCAGTCGTTCCGCTGCCAGCCGTGCTCGAGGCTCCAGGATGCCAGCTTGTGCAAGTAAGCGGGCTGAGGAGAGCGAGCGCACTGTGATGCCGCACTGTGATGCCGTAGATGGATTTCACCATACGCACCATGGCCGCGCGAATCTTGTCGAGCTGGCGTCCCGTTGGAGTGTGCCAAGATCCTGCTGCAAAGAAGAGCTTGGACAAGACCAATGAACCAAAGAGCTGGAGCCGCAGCTTCAATGGGAGGTGCTTGTTGGTCAATAGCCTTCGTCGGATCTGCTCGAATGCAGACCTCGCCATGCCGACTCGATGAGAAATCTCCGTGTCCAAGGTCTGGTCGGAGGTGTAAAGAGTACCCAAATGTCGATAGGAAGGTGTCATGTGGACAAACTGAAGGGCTCCATCTTGAAACTCAAAAATGGTACCAGGCTGCGGTATGAGCTGGTATTGGCGTCTCATGGATGCTGCCTCACTGCCGCAGTAGGTGGCCACAACACCTGTCTTGCCCTTGGCCAGGTTCAATTGGAAGCAGCGTTGGGCAAATTCTGCAAGCACAAAGTCGAGCAAACGTAAAAGCGCTGGCACCAAGTCAACAGCCTTCTCAGTGATAGTGGATACTGCAAGATCGTCGCTCCAAATAATTATGTCGATCTCCATGGAAAGTCGTTCCTCAAAGATGGCAGAGTGTCCTTCTTGTCCAGGTACTCATGGAGTACAATGGAGAAGTCGTACATGATACTATTATAGTAAATCCACAAAGAGCACACCCATGCTGAGGCCCTTGGCAGACACTGTTCGCCCCAAGGTACGCAATGCTTGAGACCCAAAAAGAACTTCTTGGCCTGCAAAGCCGCCTAATTGCCCTAACATCCGCTGTCGATCCAGAAGGCGTATGGTGCGCTTTCGGATGAGTGACGAGTGAGTGAAAGCTCTTCGCAAGCGTTGGGAGAAGGAGAATCCCACGAAAATGCTTCACTTCCGCAGGCTGTGGAATCTTGGGAATCAAGGCCATAGGGCTGCCCTTGTATTGAATCGGCTCTTCCCCCCACATTTTGAGCATCAATGGGAAGGCGTGCTCAGCAAGGGCTGCAGCATTGTGGTGGTAAAGTGCTGACGACAGTGGGTCATAGCCGGTTGCTCTGCCGACCTTGTTAGCCCGCAATGCATGCTCCAACTCAAAGAGAGTAGGAAGGTCAGCCATGGTGGGCGGTTGCCTGTCACGGTCCTGGGTGTGGCCTCGTCGCTTCTTGGATCAGTTGTTCTGGGCTGACCACGCAGCCTGCTTCAAGGGCTTCAAAGTGGGGGTTCCAGTCAGCCTGATCCAAGGTAACCATGCGTAGAGGATCATTGCCAAGTCGTCCTTTCTTGATGGTTTTCCAGAGGTCACGAGTCTGGTGAGGAGCAAGATATTGGCTACCTTCGGTAAGCACTGCCTGAAAAAAGGCCGCATCATCATATCGGCTATGCCTAATCACAAGCCGCCCCAAGGTGCGGAATTCATGTAGGGCTTTCGCAATGATGCAGTCTTGGTTGAGAAGCAGCTGGTTGTACTGGTTGAGGAGCTGGTTAGACAAGATGTCATGATCAGGCCTTTGGGTCCACCTCCACGCTTCAAAGTGCCTCACGCAAGGTCTGTCGTCAGGCTCTCTTGCGTTGGACAAGGGTCCAAGTTTGATCCGAGAGCGTGGACTTGAGCTTGCGGGGTCCAAGAGCTCGTTGTCGCGGAAGACAGTCAAGGACTTGCTCTTGCAGAAGCTGTGCATGAGCATGAATGTCAATATGAGGGCTCACAGTTGGTGAGTGTCGTAGCCCCGAAAGGTCAGCCTGTTCAACTTGAGCTTTGGCTAATGGTTGGAGCTTGCGCATAGCAGCATGGCGAATGGGCATCTGCAAGCGTACAAGGGCTGCTTTGTGGTCTTCATTGAATTCATGATGTAACGAGACATCAATGTCATCAGAAACCCAGGATTTGCAGTTCGTGATTGGCCAAAACGTAGATAGCCCGATGTAGTCATTGCGATGCCACGATCCAGATGGATGGCGCCACGTGCCAGTGGGGCCAAAGTGGCACGGAAAAGTGCTCGGCTGCCAAAGCCCATGTTCACGTACAAAAGAGGTGAAGGGCAAGGCTTTGTCACCTCCACGTTCTGCTCCATGTGCTCCAATAGCTTCACAAGTATCTTCACCAAGTTTGGCATTGGCGTCAACAAGCAAGACAATGGGCCAGCTAGCCAGCTTGGCAGGGATAGCGGCAGCCAGCGATGTCCACCAGTGGTCGATGTCTTCAGCAGAATGGCCAGTATGAGGAGCATAGCCGGCAATAATCAGACAATGCATCCAAGGCATCTGAAGTCGCAGAATCAAATGGCGCGAAGTGGCGCAGACGACTGAAACATCCTTGGTGGTGAAAAGGAGGTCATGTCGTTTGCCGTTGTCATCTTCATAGTAGCCATAGGGTATGGTTGTGCTGATCGCGATCATGATGCCGTGGTGCCCGTGTGGTGTCGCGTCCCCCTAAAGAGGAGATATCCCAGGAGATTCTTGCTACATTGGCGAAGGCGTGTCTCCTGTAGCGCAAAGATGCAAACGTTGGCGTCCTTGAACTGTTGCAGCACAATCTGCTGCCTACTTGGGCCACTAAATCCAAGTTCATCATCGAATGGCTTGGAGGTGGCTTTCATGGTCAGGACATTGCAAGTGCCTATGGTACAATCAAGTTGTCTTTGGCTGGTACATGGCGTACAAGCTGGTTGTGAGGGCAGTACCGCAACAGTTGGCATGCTAGTGGCTTGAAGGGGAAGACGAAGATCATGCCCATTCCACCAGCGGTCAAACTGTGGGCTGTAGAAGAGCCAGAACCAAGCTGCATGATTGCTAAAGCCAGGTGCAAGAACGGCATCCATCCAATTCTGTTGATCACCTAGAGGATGGCCATCAGCAGCGAGGTTTGCAAGTCGATCAGCAAGCTCATTTCCAACGTCCCCTTTGTGTCCTGCCACATACTGTGTGATCCAACGGCTCCGAAATCGATGTTCAGCATAGACCAGCAAGGGGCGGCCAAGACCTGCAATGTGGAAGTCAGCTTTGGCATTCCAATTGCCAAAAATCTGGTTGCCCGCCGCCGTGTTGTCATGGAGTAGTCGAACTTCTGGCGGTTGAGGTTGAATTAAAGATGCAATCTTCAGGATGTCAATGCCAAATTGGACTGCAAGAACACCTCATCGTAGTTCTGCGCCATAGGACGTAACTTGTGACGGCAGGGCAATGGAGACGGCGCCGCCAAAAACCCAGCCATGGTCAGGTTGAAAAAGAAATGCAACTGCAGCTGCTCCAGAGCCTTCTGGTTTGTGTGAGCCATCATGGTAGATCCAGACCTCAGTCACTGGGGATTGACAATCCCACCAGTGCTGAGTCCAGGTCGTAAAATCATCTAACTGGTCAAGGTAGTGTTGGGGTAGTAGGGAAAACTGATCATACCTCTCCAGCTCTCTGCGTACTTCACCCATTGAGATGTGCATCACGCTCAACTGCCGGCTTGGAGGTCTCAACAAGCTCGAAACTATGGAGATCAAATCCAGAAGCCGCGTGTAGACGTCGCACCATATTCACCATATGATCCAGGGCTCGAATGAAGCCATGGGCTTGATCAAGTACAGGCTGTTGCAGTGGCGGTTGACCAACACGGGGTTCTTCACAAAGGCCAGTGAAAGTTGGTGTGCGCGCAACTTGCACTTCAATGCTGTATCCGCTCCACCCAGGCAGTGGCCTCCCCATATGTAGCTCAACATCGCAATACCAAGCTTGGCAAAGGAATTGGGATGGTCGCATCAAGCATGAGTCAGCGTAGCCCATAGTAATGATCAAATGTTCAAGGTAGATGTGCTCGAAGGTTGTAACTGCACGGCGAAAGAGCAGTTTAGGCACGTCATTGGTGGTCGAATCAATCAGTGTGACAAGTGATGTCACCAGGTATGATCATGTCGGCCCAGACTTGGCAAACAGCGTCTTCCCATTGTCCTGTGTCAGACTAGAGCTTCAAACGCCGAGGATAGAGTCCGTGTGGCATGTGGGCAGCATGATCAGCAAACCAAATCAAGATATCGCAAGAGGCCTCTTCATCTTCCCAACTCCATGCAGTGGTAGTCCAGGCTTGGCAGAGGCTGTGCAGAAAGTCACTGTCAGCATTGGTAGGTGGTGTGGCCTCTGGTACAAAAGTGGTTGCATCGGATCGCAGCTGGAAGTTAACATTCTCATTGTGCGTCATCGAATATTCAAGCCTGCACTCACTGGGGTGGGCTGGCTTGTAGGCACTCGTCGCGAAGAAAGCTGCATCAATGTCAAGTCGGCAAAATGCTCCATCTCTTCAATCTGCTCAAATGCTGGAAGGGCTTGATCTGTTGGCACCGCTCTGCGCACACACATGTTGAACAGCGAGCTGCGGCTGAAGTCAAAAAGTCTCTCCAGAGTACATGATTCTGGCAACGGCCCATTCTTGCAGCATCTATGGCCCCGCGTGCGGTGCCCAAATCTTCCGCAGCTTTGAGCATCTGATCTTTCGCATTGAGCCCCTCCGCCATAGCAGCTCCCTGTAGAATGGCATGGACCTCCGCATCGTACTGGTCCGGCTTCTTCTTGATCACAGCTGTCAACTTGTTGAGGGTTTGCACAGCCTGTGAATCTGGATGTGGGCTGGTTGGTGGTGGTAATGGGGGCAGCGCAGGCATGCTTGGCAAAGAGGGTTTCCATCGGGGTTCTGGTGGGAGCCCCTTGGCCGTATTGGGCGTAGCAATAAAGCCATCTGCTCCATAGGGCGCCTGGTTCTTCCCCTTGCCTGGTTGGCTGTGAGATTGAGCTCCATGATGCTTGCTTTTCTGTCCATGATGATAGCGGCCTTTTCGTGGTGATTTGGGTCGTTGCTTCCACGATGAGTCGTTGCGAGATCCTCTTGGACGCGTACCATAGTTGTTGGTATAGCCCCAATTGTTGCTTTCCCATTCGCCTTGTTGTGCTTGATGTTGCCTCCTTGACTGGCCACGAGTCGGTGGGACGAAGTTGGGATTGGCATCTTCCCAACTCGCCCCACAGTGGCTGCAGTTGTTGGCGGAAGCCTTTGCGGTCTTCCTGCAATGGCCGCACTGCCACGGTGGATTCGCCATTGCTGTTGTGATCTTCTTCAAAAAGTGCGCGTCGCGCGAATGATGTTGGCTGAGAATCAACTTCAAACGGTGCAGGTCGGATTTGCTCAAAGTAGCAATGCCCTTGCGATGTAGGTACCAAGAAATCCGAGCTCTTGCCCGCTTGCGCCACAAAAAGCGCTTGATCGAAGGCTTGATGGTGACAAAGTAAAGTCAAAAACCAGAACCACAAAGGGCGCACGCGCTTCGTCAGACAAGTCAATGACAAAGTTCAGGATGGCCACAAAGTTAGTAATGGTGAAGTAGTGCAAGTTGTAGGAAATGATCAGGGCGTGTACCGTACAATCAGTTCCCCAGAGACTTGAAATTGAATTGAAATTGAAACCAAAGAAAATGAGGATACGCCAGCGAAGAGTAGTGGGGCACCCCAGTATGAGCCAGAATTATGCACGGGCAGCTCACGCCCAACCAGCCAAGGTCCCAGTGGTGTTAGAAGGCCAAAGGCCAACCAGAGCACGTGCAAAATCACCAGGGCGCAAAGGCGATGTCCAGGAAAAAGTCACCAGTCACCAGCAGCCCGCGGATCTATGGCTAAGCAGCGGATCCGCTAAGGTTGGTTGGGTGCGTGGGGCAAAGTTTGACCCCAAACCTTCTATTTATAAATATATGAATAAATAAATTGATAAATACATTAAATAAATCACTAGATAAATCAGCAAATAAATGCATCATCAAATAGTTAAACAACCAAAAGACAAATATTTAAACAAGTAAGTATGTATAACCAGCTAACAAACAAACTAACTCCCTAAATAGACAAATAGATAAATAACTAAATCAATTACATGAGTAAATAAATCAACACACCAAAAAAACCTATTGTACGTATTCTCTTCATTCTTGCCTTGTCATCCGGAGGACCTTCGCCCCGGCCGTTACCTTCGCCAGGCCTGCCAACGTTGCCCCTGCGCTGCAGAGCTCCTGCTGCGACCCGGCTGATAGTAGAACTATGAAGCAAGGGGGTGTAACCAACAAGATAAACCAGCGGGCAACACCATTGAGTGCTGGAAAACTGACCTATGATGATGATGATGATGATGATGAGGATGAGGATGAGGATGAGGACGACGACGACGAGGAGGAGGAGGACGACGAGGACGACGAGGACGACGAGGACGACGAGGACGACGAGGACGAGGACGAGGACGACGTCGTCGATGACGACGACGCTGCAGCTGCTGCTGCTGCTGCTGTTGCTGCTGATGGACAGTCATCGACAGACTAAAAACAGATATGCCATTCATCAAAAAGTAGAGGAATCTCTGAGTGTGTCCAAGGATTCGCAACTCCCCAACCCTCAAAATCAACCACACTCCAACAGGTGTTGGCATTGGACCTGTGAATGGTAAAATAACTGAAACAATGGTCCACAATATCTGGATCAGTCCCATAATAATACAGGCAACTTCTTCCATCCTGATTACTGATTAAATGCTATCTTTTGTGCTGTTTCATTGGTTGAATTTTGGTTGAATCCTTATTTCTGGTCGATGAATACGATAAAACACATTCTGTTGGTGACCTATTTTTTTTGGTAGTGAAGTGAAATGCTGATTTTTGTTGGGTAAATCACAACTTGTGCTGAGTCAAACCATCACTTGCGCGCGTTAAATCCCCGTGTGTGACTCTTAACTGCCAACTTTGCCGCTTAAGTCATGATTTGTTATCCATTTCTATTAGTTAAACACAGTTAGATTCAGAATTTGCTGGTGACATTACATTCCCAGATTTTGTGGTGAAATCTGAAATCTCCATGAAATTCCGTTCCGCTCGCAGGTTGGAACGGCGCTGGGCCAAGGATCGCGGGATCAGCCATGCAGCCAAGGGACACTTGTGCCTTGGAGATGGGGTTTCATGGGGATTTCATGGGATGGAAAATTGTGGATGAACTATCAACACGAGGATTTTTTCACATGGATTTTGGCTCGTTTTAACAGGAGGATTTTTACTGGGTCTTAATGGGATTTTGCTGGTTTGAATGGGATTTTATTGGGATAGGGTATTTTTACTGGGATTATTCTGGGATGCAAAGGGATTTTTACCGTGATGTAAGGGGGAATTTTACTTGGATTTTACTGGGATGCAAAGGGATTTTTACCGGGATGTAAGGGGGAATTTTACTTGGATTTTACTGGGATGCAAAGGGATTTTTACCGGGATGTAAGGGGGAATTTGACTTGGATTTTACTGGGATGCAAAGGGATTTTTTCCGGGATGTAAGGGGGAATTTGACTTGGATTTT
>Ga0126342_10008043_pt1 | contig 18863 bp, 14 predicted proteins | sample Cyp1metagenome_FD_92528 | JGI IMG/M metagenome (GOLD analysis project Ga0126342, IMG submission 92528) | Coral microbial communities from Lord Howe Island, Old Settlement Bay, Australia - Cyphastrea 1 metagenome | ecosystem: Host-associated > Invertebrates > Cnidaria > Coral ... | reverse complement strand
GTACAGCTTATATTTCATCACATTCCAAAGGTCCGGAACAAGACCATTTACGAAACCCCTTCGTTCCATACGTCCGGAACAGCGCGGAACGTTCCATACACAATTTTGACTCATAGCCATATGTATACATTGCATTACGTTGCGTTACATTATATAATACGTTACATTACATCTAATTCTTTATATAAACACAATATAGATACACAATGACACACACACATGTATGTGTATACATGTATAATTGTTTGAATATTATCATTGAACACGTATCTTCCAACAAATCACAACAAATCATTTTACTGTATGTCATTTTTGATACTTTGGGGCAACAAAAATACGGAATGGTTGGTTTGTGATATTGGCTACGGGACACCGCTTGACCTGGTATTTATCGCCGAGGGAAGCTATGCCCAAAATGGGTGATTCTCAGGGTCGGAAGCGACTCTTATTGTGGGATTATTATATATAATATATACATTACGCATCATGAAAGAAACATAATTTGATGTACAGTCAGGATAATGAACCACCATTAATTACCCGTTGATAACCATTAAGGTCTGAAACCAATTTTTCAAAGATTGAACCGCGATTCAGCGGGTTACTATTCGCAACTGTTGTCGAACCACTATTTTATATAATATATATAGTTGTTGATTATTTCACTATTTAACCATCATTTTTGTTTGCAACCTTAAGATTCCAAAGACCATTAAAATAAATCGAATAAATCATAATAATTAAATATATTTCCCCACCACTTCACTTTTCTGAAGTATTAACTATAAATTATTGCCACTATTTTTACTCCATTGAACAAGGGCAGCGATTACAAGGCTAGACATCGAGGAGGCTATGGAAGTGTGCCGTCCAGGCCTGGGTGAAGCTGATGCTTTCAGTCAATCAGTGACCCGTTGTCGTTCGACCTGAGAGGCTCTGACAAGTTCGAGCAGGCGCTTGCCGCAGAAGCGCGATGTGGCTGAAGTGGCACTGCCAAAGGGGAAAAAAATCGGAGTCAGGTGTACTTCCATGCACTTCCTAAAATTCACCTCGTCCCAGTCATACAAAGTCATACAAAGTCACTAGATCCCCGGAATCTGTCCTATGCGTTGCCAGTCCTGACTCTCCGATGCACCGCGCGTCAGTTGCAATTGGTGAAAATCCACCAGCGGCAAAGGGCTCGCGGCCGGAGTGAGGCGGGACTTGCTAGAGGGGAATATAGGATGACAACGGCAACCAAAACATCGCAAATGTATGGGTAAGATGATAACATGCATACAGATCATCGTCTAGCATGGTCTAGTATGGTCTAGTCACATGGCAAGCGTGTTTTGGGATGCATATATCTTTCAGACATTTTCAGACAGGTTTGCAGGTGGGTTCGTTTGAGTGCAGAGCACCCCAAAATCCTGGAGTAGTTTATCATCACATCACTTTTTCCAACGGAAACGGCCATACAACTTCGGATATCCACCATGTGTGGACAAGAACCAAAGTTTGTCATCATTTTTTTTTAATTTTGAAGAAATCAGAGATTTGGGTATTTTCCATTTTCGGACGGAGGTCTTGATTTGGCCCATCCAACTGGTCCTTTCTTGGCACCGAAAAGGATCCAATGCGGCGGACGCGCAGAGCGAGCGCTGCACCCCACAGTCAGGGACCTCAGTTTTTTTGGGCATCGGTGGCGTTGGGAGAACAGTCCTTAGCCTTAGCAACAAAGATCTGGGTAAATTATAACGACCTCACTGCGACCTCACTAAGAGGAATCATCCCAATATGGCCTTAATTCAGGTTAGTGAAATATGATGATTTAACCCAGACGGATGGGAGAACGGGGAAACTTAGTGGCATACCCTTTGGCAAGTGAAGACAGCTTGGAAAATGGCCTGCCTGTAGATGATTTACCTAGAGATGGATGGTTTTCCATCGCTATGATGACCAGAGGGTACCAACCAAATGGAATGCATGTGGTCGTCCACCAGTTTTGGCTAACCTTATTGGACATCCAAAAAGCAAGCTGGGCCTTGCTCGACGCGAAGAATCCGCCCTGAGCCTCGGGTCGAACCTTGCGATGAGCCGTGCTGGGAAGAGTAACATGGAACCCGCATTTGGTCTGGATTTGGAAGATGCTCCTATCGGAAACAATCATTTTATAGAATGTGGCTCCATTGGGGTAAAACAGTCGTTGGCCTCCCACCGGCCCACAAGGCACAAAAGGCGCTGAGTGTTCTTTCCGAAGGGAGAACAGCCGTTGTTGCGGCGCTGAGCCTGCCCGAGCTGCAGCAAGGGCCCCCAAAGACCAGTGGAGTCTGAACAAGTGTTGAAATTCATTACGCATTAAGATCAACAATGCGTTAACAGAAGTCCTTCTCACCTCTTTGATGTATGAAATGCTGCGGGTGGCTTGAGAGAACACGTTGAATTATAATGTTTAATGAGCGTTGTACAACTGGTGTAAGTACCAAATAGGCACAATAATTAGAGACACAGTAATACATATAGTTACTTCTCATGGAGGGACTGAGAGGCAGCTAAGACATGCCTTTGTTATATTTACACAGGCTTACAGATGAAATTGAGAAAACCAATCTAAACACCAGGAATCACCGTGGCACATTTGATGGCAGCTTCCACCATGAAAGTTTAGCGAGTGAATTTGGGCAACTGGAGCATACTGGAGCAATTTCGAGAGGTTAAGTGTCATTTTGAAGCTCCAACAAATGGCTTTGAAATTCGGTTCCATACATTAACTTTTCATGCGTGCATTGGCCACGTTCATGAAGTCTTGATCTCGCATTCTCAGCCGGAAACCCATTTTCATGGAAATCTGCTCGCCCAAGACTGAGCACCTTCCCAATCTGACAAAGAGTCGTCAAGGAGTTCTTAAATGTTCTGTTCTTAGGGGCTTATCGAAGTCCTATAGTTGGCTGGTGCTGGGGGTACCCTGACAGCCTTACAGACAGCCTTACAGATTCCCAAGGAACGCTCAGATGGGAGCCAACCCGCAGCGCGATCGGAGGGAAATTTATCACAGGCCATTGCCTTAGGATGAATTGAGAAGAGGATACAAGAGGAACAAAGGAAAACACACAGATGCATCCCAGATGCACGACCCTTTTAAATAGAGCGAGAGATGGATCACTGATGATGCCATGTCATGCGATTCTCGTGCATAACCTGGTTTGTTTCGATATTTGCCAGGTAAAACATGGGCCATACAAACAGACTTGTTAAACTATTACCCGGACGCCGATTCTGGATGGCGATGGGGAGAGCATATTGAGATTATCAAGAACTGATAGTTTTGTTGGCCTTTCACTTAAATTTCCAGTGAATAGAGTTGATTTAAGAACACGAACAAGAACTACCCTTCAGTGTTCTTAAACATGAGACTGGACAAACCCATTCGATGATGTTCGATGATTTTCCCATTTGAATGCTCATGTAGTTGGGGCATTTCCCAGCGACGTTTGACACCGGAGGGTGACTGTTGGAGTCTCTGGAGCGTGTAAATGGCATTTTTTCAGATTTTACTTCTGGCATCTTCTGGCAATCCCAATCCACCTCATATTAAACCCCCCCCCCGTGGGCCCGTGGGCCCCACCTTTGGGGTGGTATTTGATATTCGAAAGGGATCATTTTACCATAGGTTACCTCTGATTTTTTTGGGGGATTCGACTACATACAAGGGATATGGTGGGAAAATCATGGAAAATCATGGAAAATCCATCGCTAAGCCAAGGCCAGTCGTGCCGATCGCAGAGAACTATCAGAGCAGGCGCCAAGGATCACCGAAGATCAGCATAGATCGCCTCCTGAACAACTCACGCCTGGCACCCCAAGAATAGCAACATCTGAAGGGAAGAATCAATTTTCAGGACTTTTCTTTCCGGTACATCTGGTCTTCAGGTGTCTCACCTTGTGAAACTTGGCAACCACCAGACCAGTTGCTTTCGGATCGTGATTTCCCATGGATTTTGAGCACAGAATTCCAGTGGTCCACCAGCAGCTGGGTGCTATTTTTATGGGTGCTATGAAGCATCAACATGATGGCTGGTTGATTAGGGTTTACTGACGTTATCATGCCTAGTGTTTAGTACTATATAGCGCATGAAAGAGTAAAGATGAATGAATTTTGTGACGTTTTGTTACTATTTCCGTAGATCTTATAAGCATATAATCACTATAAACTATAGTGGATGTGTAGGTATTTATAATCCTCAAGACGTGTTTTTTAATTGGCATAGCTATGGCCGCGGCCCCGTGCCAGTCCTGCTTGCTGTGCCAACGCGAGCCCGTTCCGGGCTGCAGTTCGCAAACCACGCCGGGACAGCCCTGCGCCGCCTGCAACTGCGGACTCCGAGCATTTTGGCGGCAGAGTGCCAGAGGTGGACAAGGATCCTCCACATCCCCAATATCTACTCATTATTTTGTATCTAATATATTGTTAGTTATACTGTTATACTGTATTATGGCATGTATGACCAACATGATCAACCATGTTTTTTCTCCAAAAAAAAACTTCAGATGGGGGTTCAATTGAAATATCGCATGAATCTATCTCACCCCCTCAATATGAAATGCACTCCGTATAGGCTTCCGAAACGAGCAGGGCAAGTACTTCAACCAGGGGGTTCGATTCGATATACACAATTGATTGACATTGTTTACCATTTCGTGCAGGCCATTCATTTTTTGTAAACCAATGAAGATGTTGAGGAAAGCCCAACTTAGCCCAACAATAATCGAAATGTACAGTACAGTGAATACCAGCAAAAACGGCGGACACAATTTGCTGCTGGTCTCAAATTGTTTCAATTTTTTGGATATCTTGAAATAATGCTCCCCATTGACTTTCATATGGGATGGGTTATTGTAATACATACACACATATACATGTATCATGTTAGGCTGCCAGGATGGCTAGAGTGGATGAACCCTTGGGAAAAAATCCGGAGGTCCTGTTGTCCAAAGGTTGTTGGGTGAAGCTTATGCGCTCTATCCAAACTTTTGCATTTCAAACCTGCACCAAACAGTGACCAAGCATGATATTGTTAATAAGGTGAGTGATTATGCTGGAAATGGAGCCTGTGGGTTTAGTCAGGAGGTCTTCATTTGCAGAAGGGTTTGCTGATAGACTTTCGGTCAGAACTGCTTGGCCCCCATGATGCATAAACATGTGTATGGTATTGTATGGTCAAAATTAAACCCCCACTACTTGACCAACAGTGTTTCCTCCTTCCTACAAACTCTTTTGTTGAATCCGAAGGGTAATTTGTTAAAAGTACCCTCTGGTAATTTAACGTAGCTATTGAAAATGGCCATTAATAGTGGATTTTCCCATTAAAAATTGTGATTTCCATAGCTATGTTAGTTTACCAGAGGGTATGTTAATTAAGGTATCTTTAAGTGGGAAAACACATGACTAGCGCATGACGACACAGTTGATTTCCACAGATCCAGGACATTCCAGGACCGTCTCTGGCCATAGGTTTTCCAGCACAACACCTTCCTGACTGTGGCAGAAGAGGAAGACGAGGAATTCCAAGACCTTCCGTGGGGGTGCTCAACAAACATCAACAAACGCGCCAAAATTACCCTCTGGTAAACTAACATAGCTATGGAAAATCACCATTGTTTATGGGAAAATCCACTATAAATGGTCATTTTCAATAGCTATGTTAAATTACCAGAGGGTATCGTATTGTTGTCCTGAAAAATCGAGAGCTGGGAAAATCATGATCCACCCAGGGGATTTTTAAGTGGGCTAAACTGGATGCGGGTACCCGAAAACCCCGATTTGGAGGCAAACCCGGTGCAGGTGGCTATACTTGTGACTTGTGGGATTCATGGATTCTTTGGTGTAACTGGGTTCACTTGGCACCAGATAAAACTGAGAGGGTGCAACCCAGTGGCATCAGAATATGTCGAAGCTTGCCAATGTCGCCAAGTAGCCTGACATGTTGGAGTCCCAATTTATTGGTGATTAATATATGAATATGGTAAATCATTGCAAATCCAACAGTAAACCTTCAATTTTAGATGGTTTACACATCTCATTTCTGGTGAAATTGGGGATTGTTTATCATTGGCTATGCCACATTAGTGATGATCATGATTTGCATTTTCAAAAGTTCTACCTTCTTCTGTCCATTTGGTTTCCCTTCAAGGGATATCATTTTGTTTCCCTTCAAGGGCAGCGCAAACCAGCGCCGTCAGGATTCGAAGAACAAAGAGCATGTGATCCATGCAATAGGCCAAGCCTGGTTTTAGAGCGGGCCGGGGCTGAGCCGTGCCATGCTTCGAACCTTTGCATCTTTAGTTAGTTTTTTTCCCGGTTCTGAGGGAAGAATCGAGGATAACATGCAGACAATCCAGGAACACCAAGGAATAGTTCGCAAAACCTGTCATGAAGCCCCTCTCAAAGTCCGGGAAAAAAGCCTTGGGCCGTTGGGGCTATGCCTGGCAGAACTCAGGCCAAGATTGGTTTATACATTACATTACACTTTGGATCGCTAAAGGGATCCCTACAGCATTTCGAGGAGGGCATTCATAGATCGGAAAACATGTCTTCCATGGTCCTTTTGAAATAGTTACCGTCTGCCTGGTTTCTTGACGTTTCTCCGGTCAACTGTTCGGGCGAGCGGCCATGGCACGTCATTGGAGCATATTGGAGCTACTTTTGTACAGAATTCCATGGCTCAAGTTGCGCGGAGCGCGGCACACATCACAGCATCCTCGGTGGTTCAGTCAGAGAAGGCGGATGAGTAGCCAACGGCATGAGGGTTGGGTCATGAAACGGGTCACTGTCGAGAGCCAGATCCAAACTGTAATGGAACATACTTGAACGGGGCTACATCCCAAATTTCAAATCCACTTGTAAGAATACGCCTGGTGGCGTCCCTTTCTGTAAGAATACGTCAATTTCAGGGACACCCATACAATCCCATCCAATAATATATAGCGTCTTGACGATCAGACGTGTTTGTTTTCTCATGCGAGTGCTGGATGTTTGCCAATCCAGGAGCCAAGAAACTTGTAACAATTTTGGAAGGCTTCACGTTTTTTTGAGCCAATGAGCCGCTGCAACGCAGTCTGACTCGATCAGCCCGACTTCCGGTGTGGCAGCGTGGAACGCTGGCGATCAGACAGGCATGCAGTTCAGCATGGCGAGTGGAGAGTGAAGTCGAGTCGTCTAGTTGGCTCAGGAGTTGTAAGACGGAGTTGTAAGTGGATGCTTGGGAAACCTGCTGGGGGCCAAAAGCTTCGGGCATGAACCAACACCAGCAAGTCCAGATGTGAGGTCAGTTGAAAGAAGGGCGTGCATTCCAACTGCTCAATGTGAGCAAGACCTTCGCCATGCTTCAACCAACAAGAGAGAAAACAACTAGTCAATCTAGTCTCTGACTTGACACATAAGGTCGATAGGCCTCTTGGATGTTGATGATGTTGGTCGGGGTTAAGTGTTAGCGGCAGCATTTTCCAGCAAGAATCAAATTTCTTCATTTTCTAGGGGGCCTCTCATTGGGGTGTAATAGGTTTTCCACCCAGCATTTGAATGTGAATCAGAGGCTGCTAGCACCTGTGGCACTGGACCCTTGCGATCGTCTATGGCATCATGGCTTCACCATGCTTCACCATCCCTTCGACTTATGCGGTAACCATTCCATGTGGTTTACCGCCTGACATCTACCATTTTCTCCATGTGCAGCAGATGTTAAATCTTCGTCATGGCATGTTATGGCCCAGCCGAAGCCCCTGGCATGAGGGTGAATGCCCTGCGAGAACCGTTTTCAAGCAACATTCATCAGGGGTCCAACGCTCCTTTTCCACTGTTTAAAGTGGCGTTGAGCCTTTCAGTTTGTGCTGAACTTGATTGGTGTTTGAAAAGGACGTGCTGGAACCCTGTCTATTCCGGTTTCCTTCGCTGTGCGCTGCACGTAAAAAAGGGGTGCGATGGAAATGGTAAGTCTTTGCGAAAGCTGGTCCTAACGTGCTTTATACGGCATTCTTTTTCAGCAAATCGCAAGCTGAAGAGGCTTCAGGCGAATGACTATTAATGACATTACTGGGTGCTTGTTCAGAGTCTACCACTGCAAAGACGATTGATTGCACATTTTACATCATGTCAAGTCGTTTCATACTCAGGTAGGTTCAGGCAAGGTTTTTGAAGCGGTGAAGATGCTCCGCTGTTGGCAAGTGAAGTTTCCGCAGGATTCTTATAGGCTCTCAGTCAGCAACATGCACTTGTTCTTTTTAGGAAGTCAAGGCACACAGATATAGGGAAAGCGTGGGGCAGAACCTCCAAGAATCCAGGAAGAGCATGGACAGCACAGAGATTCACCAAACAATTCCACCACTTCTTCAAGCCGCGCGGGATTTAAGATGGCTGCGCCTCCTGGATACCATGGATGGGGTCCACCACCCCCTCACCTGGCGCCTGCGCCCTACCCCACGCGGCCTCCCTACCGGCCTCCGCCCTATGCGCCGCCCCCAGGCTATGCCTATCCGACAGGGCCACCAGGGCCACCAGGGCCTGGCTACCGCTATGCGCCACCACCAGAGGCACCCTACCGGGAACCACCACGTGCAGCGCCACCCGGTGGAAGCTATGCAGAGGAGAAGCCAGCAGCTTATCAGGCCTTCAAGCAGCAAGCGGTACGCTTGAGCTCTGCTGGTGCTGAGGTGGGCTTGTCAAATGGCATGTGCCAGGATCGGCATGTGAAAGACTTCCTGCTATGCTTCCAGTGTTGGCTGTGGCGGACCTATGGAGATCCGGAAAGACATGGATCTTGGCGGCTCCAAAGGCTAGACCTCTCAAGGAATACTTTGAGCGATGAAAGCCTTTGTTCCGTTTTGGAAACCTTGAAAGCCCTGGACTTGAGAGTGGGGCGGCTGTTGCTTTCAGGAAACCGCTTGAGAGGCACTGGCCTTGCCAAAGTCACTGACTACATTTGGAATTGTCGAGATCCCTTGGTCGAGCTGGACCTCTCAGACAATGAAATCCACGGTGAAGTGGGCGAAAGCGACGGCATCAGTGGACTACTTCGATGCCTGTACAATCACCCAAGCTATCCAATGATGCAGGAACATCAAAAGGCAGTTCCCTTGCAATTGGGCCTGGGTGGGAACTATATCAAAGATGCTCAGGGATTAATGAATGACATCCTAGCCAAAGGCTCAAAAGATGGGAAAGCTCCAAAGATTCGGATTTGCTCCAGTCCCGAATCCTACCTCCAAGACCATGAGGAGTTCCTTTCCCTCTTCTTGGCTGGCAACTTCCTGCAGCAACGTGGTGGGCCGCCTGGGAATCATGCCCCGGATGCCTCGGCCATCACCCTCCGCAGCCGCTCCCGCCGGCGGCAGAAGCGCAAGGCGCAGCAGGCGCAGCAGGTGGCCCAGGCGCAGCCACAGCCCGCCCCGGTGGCGGTGCCGGAGGCGCCGCCTCCAGCAGCTCCGGCTGCGGAGCATGGGCACCGGCGACGAAGGAAGGAGAAGACAGAGGCCAAGGAGGCACCACAGGCACCACAGGCACCAGCACAGGTTCCCCTGTTGTCAGAGGAGGATCACAAGAAGCTCCAAGCTGAGGTGGGCAAGAAACTTCAGAAACTGGAAGGTTTGCCAAGTGACCAGTCCACCTGCGACATGCTCTCGGAGTTCACGGTGTGCATGTTCGTGGCGCGGAAGGCACCGCAGGAGGTGGAGACAGAACTGGCGTCTTTCCTCGGACAGGATTACGCCACGAAACTGGCAGCCTGGTTCATGAAGCATGTCCGACATCACTATAAGCCTGCGGCTGTCGCTGCAGGCTGGAAGTGAGCTCAGTGAGGCTGCAGAAGCCTGGATTCATAGACTTGGCATGACTTGGCTAAGGTGAAGTGGATAGGTATGTTTCAGTAGGGAGAGCACCAGACACAACCACGAAGTATGTGCAAAAAAGACGGGCCACGAAGCAGCAACTGATTTGTGATTGTGCATTTGACAGAATGAGTTTGAAAGAGGTCTGAGCCAAAGGGGTGCCCAAAAAAGATTTGAATCAATCAGAGCCCACTGTGTCGCACTTCTGCCAGACAAAACGGATGAGTTCCCATGACATCCCGTAACTTTCCATTTCTACAGTATCTTTCTTGGGGCACCTATGCTGCCTGCTGGTGTTTTGATGTTGTTGCGGTTATCGGCCAAGAGAGATTTGCTGCATGAATATTTTCCTGCCTTGGTGTTTGCCTTGATCATCCCTGCGGAAACTCTACTCCCATCCCCAAAATATCAAACACCCAGAGTCACGATGGATGTAGGCGTTCTACACATATTTGGGACATTTTGGGACCATAATGGACCATGGCATAGGGTGTTACCAGGGTGTATCCAATGGTGTATCCAGGGTGTTTAGGGGATGAATCATGATGAATCCCAACCCACGCCGGGGCTCGAAGATTTGCTGGGACACTTTTACCGGGCCCACGGCACAGTTTCGAACTGCGCCATGGATGGAGACACTCGGAGATGGGCTGCTTGCACCGCACTTGGCGAGCTGAAGAGATAGTGGGGAGGTGGACAATGGATTGACTTTCAAGGAAATTTGTAGGAAATCATTGTCTGTACCTCCAAACTCAGAGATATAAGATAGATATAGATGATTATAGATGTAAGATGATGTAAGATCATCAAGTTTAATTATTCAATTCTGGCTAGTTAGTTGTTGTGCGAAGGAGTTTCCTGTCAGGTTTCCCTGAAACACTTCTGGAAATAAACAAACGCTGCGCCATGCTCAACTTGTCCGGGATGGCTGTTGAAACAACTTTTTTTGTTAGGGGGCAGGTTGCCGAGTGCATGTTTTCATCTACTCAATTGGGTATGGGTCAATACCTATAGATACATTTTTAGTGGGATGAACATCCATTTACCAGCTATTTTGGGGTTCACTAGGTACCAGGGTTTTGACCCATCCCCAATTATGGTGAATTCTTGGGCATGTTCCTGCATGCCTATGAAAGGATTAGTTGCAACCAGCGAACAGATTGATAGGACAATGAAATCCAATCAACATTTAGTGGTAACTTACAAAATTATATTGTTTTTATTGGGGTACCTAGCCATACCTAGACCATCCAAGTACTACCCTGAAAAATGGTGTGTTTCCCCCATAATTTCAGTGCTGTCACTATTTTTTGGGAACATTTGGAGGGTCTATTGTAGGTATTACATGGTATTACTATATTTATCTATCCGGGTTTCTTAAACTCGGGGGATCCCCAGTCGTCACCGGAGGCTTTCAATACTGGATGATTTTGGGGGTAGCCCCATCCATCGAAACATATCGAAAGCTCCATCGGCCTCGATTCCCAGGTGGGGCAGACGGTGGAAGCCACCGCGATCTCAGGCTGTAACCTGCTTAGAAGTGTGTCTTGGAGCACAGCTGAGGGAAGTACTGGTCACCCATGGTAAGCGGGTAGCCATGGTGCCACTTGCGCCACTAATACCATTGTCGATTGGTTCATTACCTGCTGGTAAACTAACATAGCTATTGAAAATAGCCCCATTTATAGTTGATTTGCCTATTGTAATATTGCTGATTTTCCATAGCTATGCCAACGTTAGTTTACCGGAGGTTCTTCTGAGGATAATAAAATATCCGGTTCAATCCGGGATTCATGTACCAACACATAATAGGAATATGATGGAGTACGGACTAACCAAGCCGTAGAGCGGGATGGGATAGGGGTATTGTTCATAGGGGTATGATTCATGGCGAATTGCTCAAGATATGTGTGATATATCAAGATGATTATTTTCCATGTGGATGACACGGGATGAATCTAATTCTTTGGCTGGGAATGTGTTTGAGCCACCTCTGCAAACAGGAACAAAAAGTATATAATGAGATAATACATGCACATAGACAGGTGGTAAATATTACAATTACAATCTACTTGGGTAAGGGTAAGATCATGTCACTGCAGGGGCGAGAAAGCATCAAGATATCACATCAAGGTTGCAATCTATAGTGAGAAAGCAACAGTGGAAGGACCTAGCAACCATGAATGATTGCTCTCCTGGTATGGAGCTGGACTGACATTGTCGATCTCACGTTGATTAGTCATTGGCCAAACAACTGCGCAACATTTTTCATCTCCATTCTGTACAGTTTGCACGGTATCCTCAAAAAATATCACAAAGGCCGATGTTTCAAGGGAAACCTGTTTCTTGACCCTTTCTGATCCCGACTACCCAAGCGCTGAGATGCTCTCAGACGTTGGGGACATGGTGTGCTGTCGGGAGCCATGAGAAAGCAGGTGGTCGCTGATAGGGATTGTTTTTTTTCATGTTTTTTCTATCCCATGGCTTCGGAGGGAGATTCGGAGCTATGGGTATTCATTATCCATTCATATCCATTCCATATTCCCTCTGAAATGGTGCGCCCAGGAGTTGCTAAGATGGGTTTGTCCACACAATTCAGGGGACACCCTGCAATAAGAACCCTCTGTTGCCAAAAAATGACATTCAGAAAAACATGAATAACTAATAACTAAACTAAACTATACTAGACTATTAATTACTCGCACAGGGGTTGTTGTCATCCACGGGCTATAGTCATTCTCCATGATCACTGATTAAGAATATCGTCGTCGCCAACTACCTCTGGCGCCAACCGATGATTGTGGTTCCACTATGTTCCACTCGCGAGATCATGTTCAGTCAAAGATTTTCCAAGGCCTGTCTGGCGTGGGCATGGCCATGCCTATGTCCATGGCACACGTTGGACCGGGGGATACCGGAAAACTCCGGTGTTCGAGATACCATGAGATACCTGGCACTGCTTGGTGATGTGCAAAGATCAGAAATGATGGAGGGTACAAACGACCAGAATTGATGATTGAACATGAGTGCACATGCCAGCTGCTGGCCGATGATTGAATTGATGATTGAATTGATTAATGGATTTCCGTGTGTTTTGTTTCTATTTCCTAATCATCTAATCCGTTATCTCGGTCTTCAGAATGCGGGGGAAGCTGGCGACCTTCAGCAATACCCACGTATACCCACCACAAGTTGGATTTGGATATTGCATACATATGTTATCAGATATCATCTGTTCAGATATCCCATTCAGATCCATTCAGAAACTGCATCAATGATAGACCTACCAGGACCTACCATTTGAGGTCTGGTTTCTACCACCCATTTCTGGTGATATTGGGGATAGCACATCATCCCACTTTGGGGCCGTTTTGGCCTCAACCGGAAATGCTGGGAACCCCTTCCGAGAGCTCAGAAGAAAAAGGCCATGAGAAATCCTGCAATTGCTTTCTCTATCTTTCTCTTATAAATCTTAAATCAAATAAATCAATCCATTGATGTGGGTTTGCATGAAAATTAGGGCGCCCCCCAAAAAGAACACGTGTTTCACCATGTTTCATTTTTCATCATCATGTCCGGATTAACATTGCCATGTTGGGGTCGTTTCCCTAATGCTTGGTTTCTTAAGTGCCAAAGTTTGCTCGAAGGTTACGAGGCTATGAGGCTACCATTTTGGAACTACAATAATTACCAGGAATCTCAAATTTTGATTGTTGATTACCTCCTTGAATTTCCAGCTTACCACATGGGGGTTTCTTAAAATGGGGGATCCCCAAGTCACCATGGGTTAACCTATGCTGCCCGTTGGCCATGGCCAATCCTGGCAGGATCTGTGGCGGGGCTTAGTCGCCCTCCGTCTCGCTGCGAGATGTTACCTGGCCCACCGTGCCTTGACGCACATGGAGCTTCATAGGGATCCTTGAAATTGATTTTCATATATTACATAATATATCATAATATGATATAATATGATATTTCATGATATTTGTTTCCTTGAAATGGATGATTTTTGCAGATCACATGTTTATTGTTTTTTGTTTGGAAGAAACGTTGTGATGTCCTTGGTGGTGATGTTCTGCCCTTTTTTTGCCGGGGGGATTGCGCCAAGAAACACAAAAACGAAAGGTGATGCGCTCGGGGTTTCATACCAAAGCCGTGTCCCTGAAAGTTGAATTTGCCTGCGTTTTGTTGTCATTTTTTTCTACAAATCTATTTGGGTGTGTCTGAAAATAGTGTACCCCTAAACCCAATGGTTAATGATCATTATCCCTATTAAATGGCTATAATTGGGAATATACCCTATTTTCAGACAAACCCATTTGGATCATTCTTTTGTCTTCGGTTCTGCATTCAAATTTCCGGTGGAAAATGCCACAGAATTGACAGAAAACTCATGGGTGTTCAAAGCCAAGGCGCCGGCGCAAGTCAGGGGAACCTGGGAGCTACACCTGGCGCTGTTTGTTGCCATGACTGGTCTGAGGGGCCTCCAGATATTTCCACTTTTGGTGGATTGAAATATCACTGTTTGGTCGTTGAGTAGAATGCCAGTTTTGCTATTCCCTTCACAAGAAGAAACAAGGATGTTTATTAATGGGCCAATTGCAAGTTTGACCGTGGGCTGCTTGATTCCTGAAATCCCAGAAAAGTTGATGATAGAACCACCAGCAATTTGATTCAGCATTGACAAAATCTGGCACTTGTTTGGTTTGTTGGTAGTGTTTTATTTCTCCAATGTTCGCTTCCACCATGGGATGCACTACAGAATCATCCAGACTGGCCTTTCAAGTTCTTGGGAATGATGACAAAGACCAAACAGCACGAAAAGTTAATGTGATGTGCCCGCATTGTGGACTTCTAGAATTGTCATATAGTTGTTTGTGGGAAGGGGATGCAGGCTTTTGAAGGTGTTTGCAGCCAAGCTAGAGGCTGCCAAAGAGCATGCAGCTATGCCATCTGAATCTGAAGTTGTTTGCTTGTTCCACACTGTGTCCTCCATGTTCTGTTGTGTCCACAACCTTGGAACTATATAGACATGAACTTCATGTAGTCGAGCTTACTTAGCTCAGCCTTGAGCGCGATTGAGCACCAAAACTGCGATGGTTTACCACTCATTGTGAGCCAGCACACCCTGAAATCAATTAGAATCAAAGATGGACAAGTTCTGTGGCAAATGGGAGCAAACAATGAAGACTTTGCCAGATTTTCCATGATTTTCCTATTCAATTTCATATAAAAAACAGCCACTTTTCAGTTCAATCTGTCTTTGAATTTCCTAGGGATTCCAGGTTTCCAGCCGTGTTTTTTCACAGTGCGGGCGTTGCCCGAGGCCTTTTGAAGAGTTGAGCGACCGCTTATCGTGCCAAGCCCCAGCACAGGGGTTGCGCAGCAAGCTTCAGCCCCCGGGACATGAACATAAATGAGGTAAGCCCAAGAATACACCAGTCCCACTTGGGGTTTATATTTTAATATGGTTTATGCAATTGTTGGGATTTATATTTGGATATATCCCTATTTGGGATGTGTAGGCCCGCAGGCCCCAAAAGGTTGCTTCATGGCAGTCAATGGGAAAAAAAATTGGAGAACCAAAGAGTTGCAGAGCAGCAGACGTTGCACTGGGATCACGGAAAATCCCTCCAGCAAAAAGATGCAAAAAGCATATTCAACCTGACAATGGAAATCCACCTTAAGAGATATTTTGAAATTCCATTACCATATATACATACATAATGTATGCATAATTTTGTAATTATATAGATATTTATATTATTTATATAGTTATGTGTATATATATATACATGGGGATGATGCTCCTTAAACAAAAGTCATCTTCAGACACCCAGTTTTTCGATCACCTGAGGCTGGATGGGTTGTTGAAGGAGTCGCCCCTGCGGCTCTTTCGTCCAGGCCCAGCTTAGAAACCCAATGGTTCCTTCGTGGAATGGGAGATGTTGGGATGCCTTGGGACTTGTTCCGATGTTTTGAGGTTTTGTCCAAGAAAATGGTACTATAGATTTTTTTTTTAAAAAAATAACTGAAAAATTATCAACATGTCACGGTTGACCATCCTCTCTCCGCCATAACTTGGGAATTGCACTCATTCTTTGGCTAAAACCCTTTGACTCTCCATGGCAGGACCCTCTTGGAATGAGAATGTCGAGCCATCCCCACCTAGTCTCGATTCGGAGCCGCCCAATCTCGAGGCTTTGCTTGTTGGGCGGCTGGTCATTTTCAGCTCAAGAATATCTGAGATTCTCTGCATGGACAATTAAGATGTTTGGACAAGTCCAACTTTTAATAGAAGAAAACCATATGTAGGGCAAACCGTTGCAAGCCCCGGCAAACAATCTGGGACCATCAGCTATACATGGGTTCGTTTTTTCCGTATTGGTAATTTGCCACATTTTGCCACACATCTCGGCACACGTATACCACTTTCTGCTCGAAGATGTCCTTATGGAAGGCGGAAATCCACAGTGAATCTATGGGCACCAAGGACCTCCACTAGTATCCAATGATGTCCATTGGATATGCTTGGCTGGTCAAAATCCATGTTTTTTCCCCATGGACATATACCATCATATACCATTAAATGATATAAAGATTATATACAGTACGTAGTCATACATATTCACACACATTCCCATGAAATTCAACTTTATCCTATTTACCCTCTGGTGAACTAACATAGCAATGGAAAATCACCATTTTCAATGGGTAAATCCACTATAAATGGCCATTTTCAATAGCTATGTGATTTTTTCCTCGTGATTTTTACCCCAAAGATGGGCCCCGGCCGACCACCCCAGTGCAGGATGGCCTGCAGAGTTTTTCACCAGTGGAAGCCTCGGAAGGCAGGGCTAAACCGCAGGGATCACTGGGGATCTAATGGGATATCTACCCGAAATGGTAAACTACCATCTGGTTAACATAGCCATGGAAAATGGCCCATTTATAGATGGTTTACCTATTAAAAATGGTGATTTTCCATGGCTATGTTAAATAACCAGTGTGTAACATGGCTATGGAAACCATAGCCCATAGAAATAGTTGATTTACCTATTCAACTGGTGATTTTCCATAGCTATGTTAGTCTACTGGATGTATATCACGTGGTGCATAATGCCTCATACTGGCATATGGTCATCCTGGAGTAGATGGAAGAATCGAATATGGACATTTCAAAGCATCCTCACTAGACCAGGATTCATTTTTGAAATTTCCATGTTCTATCAACTTCAGGATTATTAATAATATAATGTATATCATACAATAATATGCATAGGCTAGATATATACCTTAGCCTTTCACCAATGGGTCCAATGGCATATATCTTTTTCAGGATGAGTATATATGAGTGTTGTTGAGAATTGTGTCTATATGCCCCAAACACATAACATGCGGATCAAGCATACTGCAATTTGTTTGTGCCTCCAATGGTTGCAGCTAGCTGCTAGCCTTCTGAAGTGAACTAGAGATGTGCATGTTTGTCCCAGAGGGGTTGAAAAATACAATCCAACAGACTCTTGGAGATGGCGATGGAGAGGGACCCCACCTGCGGTATTCCCATACCAGCTCCTACGTGCTGCAATGTCTTCCTCATTTTTTCGAAGACAAGCATCCCATATCAACTCCCATTTTCCTGTAAGATCAAAAACAGGCATGCACCCTTGAGGCGACATTGAACTTGTGAACGACGCGAATCTGCAGGAAGTTTATTACTTGGACGATCGCATCGTGGAAGGTCGCATGCTGCATACTAGGTTGGGGCTGGGGGTTTCCCAACTGCCCTGACCAGAGGTGAACTGGCAATAACATATCCAACAAGTAACTAGTGGGTTTCCCCAACAAAGTGATAACTTGAGACTAAAGTGGTACCCTCCTCACTTAAGCAGCCAAGCGTCCCATCGGCGTGGGCTGACAGTATGTATATGTTTTGCATTGCTTTGTATGCTGAAAATTAGGGGTATGAATAATGCAGTTCTGCAGGAAATTATCTTTTGGAGGTCACCCGAAATCCCCTTCTCTTTTGGCACCAAGCTGATCATGTGGAGTTGTAAAACATCTCTATGTTATACATGGAAGATGTTTATTTAATAGATTCACTAACTAAAGCCTCAATTCAGGTCTTTCATTTCATAAATCCATCATTTCCTTCCCAGAATTGGTTGAAGGACATTCTGAACAGGAAACCCTGGGTTTAGCTCTCTGGGCTTTGAACAACATGGGTCATTAGCAGCTAATTAATTCATTCACGACAGTTGAAGCAGTTGTATTCCCCATATACCCAAATGTTATCGCAGTTATAAACCAACTTAGCTAGCCTCTGGTAAACATACTAAAACTATTTTTCAAATCACCATCTTTAAGTTCGGTAAAACAACGAACTAAAGGTGCCATTTTCCATAGCAAACTGTTTGTCATTACCAGTGATTAATAAGCATGGTTGAACTCTAGGTTAATCCATTAATTATGGAATATTCATTCAGCAGTTACTAATGTTAGTTATTAATGTTTATAGATAATCCATGAATGATGGATGTGGATAACCGTGGATTAATAATTGATTATCAGTGATAATGAAATATGGATATCATTTAATATCCCCTTAACATTATTAATGGATTAACAATGGGGCCCCATTAGGCTTACGAGGGTAACTATGGGGCACCCAATCTGAGGTCCCGAAAGACCACCTGGCACCGCGATGTCGGTGTGGTATTTGGTTTCCTGGCAGCAGGTCCATACCCAAAACCCCTCAGTTTGTCTGAAAACTTGGCCTTTGACCAATAAACATGGTGATATAATGTGATATATATATTTATATAGATATATTTATATAGATATCTTTAATATGTAAACACACACGCACACACACACATATCTATATATATATACCCTGGGAGTCCTCGACCTTTAAAACAAAGGGGGTTCGGAGTCGACCTTTGTTTGCCGTGAACCCCCCTTTGTTTGCCAGTTTGAAGCCTAGCTCTTGGTAAAAACACCAT
>Ga0126342_10008042_pt1:0-15000 | contig 18864 bp, 16 predicted proteins | sample Cyp1metagenome_FD_92528 | JGI IMG/M metagenome (GOLD analysis project Ga0126342, IMG submission 92528) | Coral microbial communities from Lord Howe Island, Old Settlement Bay, Australia - Cyphastrea 1 metagenome | ecosystem: Host-associated > Invertebrates > Cnidaria > Coral ... | reverse complement strand
ATTTCAGGTCGGATGCAAAGCCAAAAGAGGGACGCAGCCTGCAACCTACTGGGACTGTCTACGGTTGGCAAGAACTGGACCTTGCCGTGTTTCTGGTGGACTGGCATGGTTTGAGGCTGCATATGCAAGGGGTCCCTGCCTTGATTGCCCACCCCTTCTTGGACGGAAGTTTGGACAATGCATGGGGATTTTGGATTCTTTTGGTCTGGTTCAGATTCAACTTGGTCCAGCAGAGAATGTGGCAAAGCGGAGTTATTTTCAGGTTTTTGTCACAATGGGCTTCTTGCGCAGAAAAAAAACTTTGGCTTTAAGGTGCTCCTGCCGAACAAATATCACGGTCAATCACTTTGACATTTGGTCCCCACATTTGAACTTGAATGAGTCATTGCAGGTACAATGTGCGCCAGAATCGCATAGTGTGTTACCCTCGATTGCTCTTGCTGCTGATACGAGTAGTCCAGACATGATGATCCAGTATTGTTTGTGCTCGACCAGTTGGCTTTGCTGGCCATAGCAAATCTTGTTAAATTCCTCAGGCCGAAGGCTGGTATTCATCTTACCTATGCAGGCCTTGGAGTGGTTGTCCGGATGATTGCAGACTCCTTCAATTTGGACGGAGTGGCACTGAACATTTTCCAATGGAGGATCCAGGGCTGATGTGGACTACAAGCTGTTGCATCATGGTTGGAGCCTTCATGTTCCGAGCACAAACCAAATAATCAATTGCTTTGCATGCTGCTGGATTTGCGCCTCACAATTTCTGCCCAGAATACTGTAAGGAGAGAGTGGGCAGGCCAGCTTTCCTACATCATAGTGCAACATTGAGTGCTACAACAAGACCGTTCTTTTATGTTGTGAACGCTGGAGTCATGATGGTTGCAGCCAATCCACCGATCCCGCGCAGATCTTGGCAATGAAAGCTACCCCCAAAGGCAAACGGCTGAATTTTTGCAAGGCCTGGAATGTTTTATGAGGTGCTGAGTGGTGCAGTGCAGTTCTGAAGGATTTTCTTGTTCAGGTTTGTTTCCGCTTCAAAATCAGAGACTTCTTGGCTACATCCAGGTGGATCAGAAAACCGTTCTGGACATGGAGCAGCTACTTCGGGACAATCCTGCTCCTTGGGCAGGAAAATTAGATAGTTGGAACATGTTGGAACGGATTAGATATATTTAGATACAATCTTCACCCATTGAGCAGCAACAAGTCTGAGCAGTTGAAACATGTTGAAACATGTTTTTTTACAAGCGCTCTTTGCTTTTGCACCAAAGGCATCCAAAGACTGAGCAGTTGAGTCCACCGAGTCATCGCACTTAAGGTCTCTGTTGCAAGGGCCTGGGAGAGAAGAGGCCTCAGAGTCACCAAAGAAGGCTTCAACGGTAATGTACATCGATACAGGGTGGTTTGACATGGTTTGACTATAAATTCGGAGTGAATGTCTTAACATTCGCTTCTCTTGAGAAAACGTGAGCACAATACGAGCAGTGCCTTCACAATCCTTGGCAGAGAATCGAATCTGAGGCAAATCATCCATCCTTCACAAAGAGACGCAGTCACCAAGCGAACTTGCCAAATGTCAAGTGTCATGTGCTCAGCCGGATATTGGCAAACTCGACTGTATACAAATCAACGAACGTGTGTATACAATGCTTGTACACCTTTAGCCTTTTGCTTCGCTAAAAGTTAACCCACCGTTGGCACCATTCACAGCCATGCAAATCTAACATTGAACTCAGGCCCTGGGCGCTCCTCACTCACCCAGAGACGCATTTGGCATGTTTGACAGATTGATTTGATCGTTTGACATTGGTTGACGGATTGATTTGTCTGCGTCGAAATGTTGACTCTGCCACCTCTCCATGCCAGGCGCTATCCAGACTTTTGGGGGCGGGCTAGTTGACACTGACGAAACGGGTCAGCTGAAGAGCGGCGACCAGCTAGATGTTCGGAAAGCTCGATCATCCAATTGTTTACCAGAAAAAGACATACTCCGACTGCTATTGATGCCGGAAAGCTGTAAAAAATCAAGAGAGCCATAGTGAGCCCATGTGGTCCCTTTCCTTTCCTCATTTTCCTCGTTAATCTCGTTCTCGCTCGTTTGCACTTGAAACAGAAAGCTCAGCCACGCCTTGGAATTGGGTGCCGCAGCCATCACAGCAGATCTGTGGAGGCAGTTCAAAGGGACGTTGCCATACACTCAGTCAAAACAGCGTGGTGAAATCTTCGGAATGTGGGGAATTCATGGGTCTGAGATGGGTGAGATTGAGACTGCCGCAAATGTTTGTGGGAGCGTGTAGGTGAAAGGTTCTTGGAAAGGGATTTGCGATGTGCGTTTGGAACTTATGCCTGGATCACCAAAGCGATTCTCACACGTGGGAATGGATCAAGCCAATTTTTCCTCAGTATCCTCATGAGGCCCTCCTCGCCGTCCCTTGTAGCATGAATTAAATGCTCAAGCATCATGCCAAAGTGGCGTCCTAGCGTTCAGCCGTGATGCTCCACGGCCACTGGTTGAAATTTAGCAAATTGGCTGGGATGTTGTGCTGATGACCTGACTGCAAACGCCCAACAATTTACATTCTAACATGCTGTTTACGGCTGTATGAACAGTCAACGGTAGGCTTGTGTTTTTTTTTTTCCAGTAGCATTATCATGAGAAAGTCTCACATGCCAGGAAGGTGAAAAAAGCATTGCCAAATTTGTAATGTCTTTGTCAACACTGTATGCTACAGGCCCACCAGATGGCTATGTCTCAGATGCAACGGATGATTCGGACTCGCTTGACTTAGCTGGTCCTTCAGGACCTGCTCTTACTCGTGATTGTTGCATTGGGAGTACACACGAAATTGAATAGTTCCCCAACAGCAATAGCTTGGGGTTGTTTGCAACCGGTTGTAATGCAGTAGAATTCCGCATACCGTCCATACTGGTTCAAAGTGGCAGGAGCACACACCTTTGATGGTCATGGTACACCTGCCTTCGATAGGCGTGGAGGACCAATGCTTTAGCTGACCGTACATAACAGTCAGGGACATGATTCGGCCGACCTGACCGGAACGCTCGCAGCAAAGATGTCTTTTCAGCTGGTTGGAAAAACATGGCCCAAGACTGAAGACGGTATCATTTTCCAGTCCATTGTATGAGTATGGTATTCTCCAGCACTGTCTGATTTTTCCTCTCCTACTGCTATCGGTCTTGTTTGAGTCCTTCCTCTTGATCCCTGGTCTCTTAGACAGTCCTTTTCCATAGAATGCAGTAATTACTCAAGTTGACCACGTTGGTAGTGCATGTTCATGATGTATCACGATAGATGGTTTCGAAAGCTAGCTTCTGCTAGCTGAAGTCCCTCTTGCTTTAGCAAGGTATTGGGGGAGGGGCTGGAATCTCCAATCGCGTGAAACTTCATACTTAACTCCCACTCCCCCCCCGGCTGGCTGGTTCACAAGCAGTTTGGCCGTGGCTCAATCCCTCCCAGGGACACCGTTGGCATGTCACCACCACATCCCCATCATGCCAAGCTCCCTGCCAAGCTAGCTTTTGTCCCTTACCCCTGGGCCTCAAGTCAATTCTTCTTAACAGCTTCTTGACATGTGTTTAGACGTGATTTCGAAATCTTTGGAGGACCGGAAGTACCTCGAGGTCGAAGACGTTTCGGGGACCCGGACGATGTGGACCCAGACCTTGGAATGAGACAGGCGGCCCAGGCACTCAGCCAGATGGAGGCCCATAGGGCTGGTGGACATCTTCTGGGCCTGCAGGAGATCTCGGAGAATTACTTGGTAGTCTTGGCAAATTTGGAGAAGCGATTCTCCACTTGGAATCCCCAGGATCTGCAGAGCGAGTGGCTAGCCACGCAGCAGGAGCTCAGGGCAGTGCAAGAGGAATATGCTCTGGTGGTCGAGCAACGTCTAGATATGGAGCAGCGTCAAGCTGAGTTGGTTGAGACGCGACAAAAGTTGCTTGAGGAACTCGAGTACTGGCGAGATGCCCCAAAACGGGGATGCAGCATCTCGTAGCCTGGTTGGAAAAGGAGCGCGGTGCATCTCGCAGTGCCTTTCCCCTTAGGGCCATTGAACCATGGCTCTGCATGTTTATATCATTTTATAATATTTTATATATCTAGGTCCTGTTTTGTGCATGGCTCTTCAGGGCCAACATTCAAAAACCGATGGGAGGCGGAGGAAGGAGTACGAATGAGAAGGATGAATGATTAGCTTTAGCGTCACATGTCATATCTGAGCCACTAAACACGAATTCTTCGAAGCATGGTTATGTCCTGAGCAGCCCATAGCAAGGTCCTTTATCCCTTTCTACAAAACTGCAGCAAAGATCAGCAAAGCGTTAAAGTGGTCCAGTCTACCATGGGTCCACGGGTATCCTATAGCCCAAAGCTTTGAATCTGTTGGCTTTGATGATCTTCATGTAGCTGCTGAGGTCATGTTGGAATTCTTGCGAGGGAGCCTCCTTTGCAACACGGAGGAGTGTTAAGCTCAAGACAAGAAGTGGTAAGGGGTTGAGATGTTCCGCATTGCTTACTCTCTGGATGCTCATTGAGCATGTGAGTCTAGGCTACACATTCCGTTGGGAAGGGAACAGGCGACTTGTGGCTAGAGCTAGTTCGTTGAGAGGCACAGACAAATCAATTTTTCAATGCAAATGCACAGATGCCTATACATGAATGACAACAATAGATATATAATAGTATATAATGATAATAGTATATAATGATAATATTACGTAATAATAATAACAATAATAATAACAGTGAATAACAATGAACATAACAATGAACATAACAATAATAATCATAAGGATAATCATCCGTACATAAAAATAATGATAATAATAATAATGATAATAATAAAAAAATACAAAATAATAATAATTATGATAATAATAATAACAGTAAGGATAAATAATGATAATAATAGTAATAAACAATAATAACAACAATAACAACAATAATAACAATAATAGCAATAATAACAATAATAACAATAATAACAATCATAACAATAATAACAATAACAATAACAACAATGACAATAATAAATAGCAATAAACATACTGTTTTCAATTCCTTGAGCTTTGCATGGATTCCACAACTTCGCTGAGTAAGTCCACTGCAAGCCTTGCAGAGAGCTGCATAGATTGTCCAAGTGCGGAAGTGGAACCCGAGGCCTGCAGCGAAGCCTGTGAGAAGGCACAGCTTTGAGGATTGACAGATCTTAATAGGTCTTTAAATTCCTTCATAGTTCAACATCTTTTTTAAGGTAGAGGTGACGAACATTGACGAACTATCCTAGCCACATTATCACACACACACAAAAGTGAAGCAAAATTAAAATAAATTAAGCAATGACCTCACCGCATCACTCACTTGTCTTCCTGACTTCCTTGCTTGAAGCTTTGTTCATCAAAAGCGTTCCTTCCGAATCATTAGGGCTATTTGCTGCACTGGCACTCCAAGCAATCAACCCAGAAGGCAGGTGCTGGGCTTCAAGATGTGCAAGTGCTGTGATTGAACCATTTGGATCCATTTGGTTCTATCATATTGACATATATTGAAATGTTCCATTGTTCCACCCATAAATCGAGTTGCTTGCTTGGGAGTTTTCTTCAGCTTTCGCCAGGCCTGCAGAAGTGATCTCTTCCCAGGTGTGGCAATTTTGAAGAAGCATCTCGTTGAAGCAATGGGCTACTTCGAAGATCTTCCAGGGAAACTGCCAAACCACTTTGACCATGTAGCGTCCCAGCAACCTGGGATCAAAGATAGAGGGATGTTTTGTAGGCCTAGGCGGCCCAGGCCAACAAATATAACAAATGCTTTCAGTCCCTTGTTGCAGGGTGCCCCAGTGCTGGCAAAGAATGAGATTCCAACTGCGCTGCCCTGGGACCAACCCCCAAGACCAAAGAGGCTCGCACCATCTCGCAGCAGTGTCCTGAATTTGTTGCAATCAGCTGCAGCCTGCAGCCACAGACTTCTGGAAATCCGCAGAATATGCCAGCCTTGCAATGCCAGCTCTCAGGGACACAACGCCACTGAGAAATAGGTTTGAGCCTGTGGACATCGCAGATGTGCTGTTAGAGTTTTGTTCCGAGTACGGCACTTGGCTTCCCAAATTTCACCAAGGTCGCCAATGCAGTCCTATAGATCAACAACGTGCGAGCTTCAGGGTTTGCAAGCTTTTGGGCTTTTGGCTGTTAAGATGCATCACTTTTTCTCAATTGTGTGTATGAATGGAGAAACATGTGAAACATTTTAGACTCCAACATCATGGCACGTTTGAAATATAGTGTTTAAGGTCTTTGAGTCCACTGGGCACTGCCATTGCATTTGCCTGAGTTATGCAGAGAACATGGGCAAGGATGGACAGTTTGGAAATGCCTTCTAAATATTATCCGCATGCTTTTTGCATTATTTTTCTCAGAATTGCGCTATTTCATTTGTTGTTTCAGGATCGGCAGATGCTCGCCTACATGCACCATTGCGAATAAACACTCTTTCAGACTTTCAGATACTCATGGTCTGGTCAACAGGTGCAATAGGTTGGCTGCAAACCCTTTCGGATATAAGGCATGTTCAGGTGCTGCTCTGCAGGCAAGGCTGTGTCTATGAAGTTCTGTTGTTGAAGCAAGGACTGTGCTCTGAGAAAAGAGACATTTTTTTGGCTGCGAGTCGCAAGTCTGTTGGAAGGAAGATTCTCAGCCTGGTCGTGGACTGTATGTTGCCATGCAGAGAGGCTGGCTGAAGTCTTGTGCCACCCGCAAAGGCCTTGAGAGCGAAGTGATATCAAAGTGCCATTTGTTGAGAGATGTTGAGAGTACCCCCAGGGATCCCCTGGATCTTAGCGGGGCCAGTCTTGGCCTTTCGCTTCGTTTGTCAGGCCTTGGTCCTCGAGAGTCAAGAGATTCTCATGTTTGCAGCCTCAGTCGCCTTACCGGTTGGATTGTCGGATTGTCGAAAGTTTGGACAGCTCCAGCTGAAAGCTGCCAGTATTGGTGTGCTTGGGATCCAAAGCCCAAGCTTCGTTGTCCTCACTGTGCTTGCCCTGACAGACTTGAAACTGCAACTTTGATGGTCTCATGACTGCCAGCTCTGACTTCGAAACAGGCCAGAGACCGGCGTGGAGATGGCTCTCCACCTAGGTGCGCAGCCACCCGGGGATTTTGAATCTTTTTGCATCATCGTGGAATCATGGAAACATTCCTGACATTTCCGGATCAAGTACCAAGTTCTCTTTTTTTCCTCCCTAAAACGAAAGAACCAGAGAAGTACACCATATGGACAAGAAACGGTAGACTCAATAAACCATACACGGAAATGAAAAGGGCATGCAAGAGGAAGAAGGAACAAGGCACCCATGAAACGAAAACAGAAAAGATAAAGAAGGAGCAGAAAGGCGACGGGTAGTTAAGTCAACAACAGGCTCACGCAGATTAATTAACCGTTTATCGGTGCAACTCTTTCACAGGCCCAGCACTCCGGTGCAACAGCGTCGGGCTGTCCGGAATTCTACGGCGCCGGTGCTGTTGCCAAGAAGTGCCAGAGTTGATCCTTTTGCACTTGTCGGAGCTCGAAGTAGGCATGGTGCGTTTCTGTTCTGAGGTTCCCCCATGTGCAGCAGCACACTATGAGGGAATCCCTGAGGACTGCCAGCGCTGTGTGCTGGCTTCATTTTGTGCCTTTGCGAGGTATCTTTCTCAAGCCTCAGGCAATATAGGCAATCGTTTCCAGAGGATGTGGCAGGACTCCCTGGACATGTACATGCAGTCACTAGCGAGGCTCGCAAAGTGTTGCTTTGATATGCTTTGGTGAGGTCACAGTGGCCACGGGAGCAAGACCCACAGACTCTTCCGAAGTCACTCCGAAGCCAGGGGACTTCCGCGCAACGGCGCCCGCTCCCTCTTTATCCGCCGCCTTTCAAGAGGTGAGTACGAGGCCGATTGACTTCCATTTTCAGGGCTGACATAACGATGGCAAAAACATACAAAAACCCTAAAGTCACAAACATATCCATGAAGCAAGCCGTAGAAAGCTGATTGTTTGCCAAATCCTAGCCCAACAGGAAGAACAAAGTTTAAAAGTAGGGACCCCAAACGGTTAATTCACAGTGACAGCAAATGTGCTTGGGACATCGATCATCGGACCAACAAAAAACCGGTGTGAAACCGACCCATATGCGACATGCTGAGTCCACCTTCAGGTGGATGGGTGCAGAGTGAGCATCACAATGCGAAACAACGAGGTACGGAGTCGACAGGCATAGATTTTTGGGCAGGAAGCAAAATCGGTTTGGATCAGAATTAAATGTTGCTCAAGCATACTTAAGCCGTAGATGTTGGCCATTGAAATTTCTGAATTGCTCTACCCCCATCCCTACGTTTGGGCACCATGATTTGACTCGACCCTCAGCCTGAATGCGACTCCATCATACGCCAGCATGCAAAACTCTCAATCCCTGCAGGCCTTGGTCTACACAACCAACGGCAACGATGAGTTTGGCTCTGGTGAAACTTTGCAGAGGCCTTTGGGCTGATTGGTTCAAGGATGTTCCAAGATGCATCAAGATATGCCGGGTTTCAGATATGGCCAGCTTCAACTCTGGATATTATGATATATATATATATATATATGTATAATTGTATTAATTAATTAGTTTTTTTTCTTCCGTAGTATTTTATAGGATTGTGAACGATGCTGAGCCATGGCTTCTTTTGGATCTTTTTGTGATCCCCAACCACTCGTAAGAACCTTCCAACTGGTCATGCAACGCTTCGCAGTTACCTGCTGCGAGCAGCAGACCGAGCACTGGTGGGGCTGCCAGCGTGGTCGGGTTGCGCTACAGAAGCGGATCCACAAGCGACTTCATGCTTCATCATATTTCACCACGCGTCACCATACACCATCATACACCATCACGATCACCATCACGATCACCATCACGATCACCATCATGATCACCATCATGATCACCATCATGATCACCATCACGATCACCATCACGATCACCATCATGATCACCATCATGATCACCATCATGATCACCATCATGATCACCATCATGATCACCATCATGATCACCATGATCACGATCACGATGTATACCATGATCACGGTGATGATGATGATGATGATGATGATGGATTATAGACCAACCAGATGCAGCATGATTTTTGTGAGTGCCCATTGCCCAGGCTGCACGATCATCGTCCTTTAACCACCACGACGCCTTGGACCTTGGTGCATGTTTTCTGTCAGATCTTGTCAGTGTTTGACCTCCAACTCCACCTGCTTTTTATTTTTTCCAGGCAAACAGTAATAACATGTAATAAGCAGTAATTGTATGTTTTTTTTTTCACCTTGAGCCTTTCCGAGGTCATGCCTCGAATTCCTTTTGGTCGGCCGTGTGGCCCTTGATGCGATAGTTTTGAAGGAAAGGAGAGAACTTCGACATTTTATCAGACGGTGACATTATTCAATGTCAAGTCCATAGCCTCCCAGGCCAAATTCAGGCAGCCCCTATGCGGGGGTACTTCTTCGAGGCTGGATCTGAAGTGCAAATGGACATCTATGGACATCTATGGACATCTTAATGACATCTACTAAGATTTCTAATGGTTTTCACCTTTGTCCAGTAGATCAAAGGTTGGCCATTGGCAAACCCAGCTCTGCGACAAGGGTAACGCCATGCTGAGGTCCTGACGGCGGAAGCTTTTTGCTTGGGAACAGTTTCTACAGTCAGAAGAGTGCTGGAGCCTCAGAACATCTCAGAACCTTGCAACAAAGAAGCCATGATAAGCCATGCATGATGCTGCATTAGCATTGTTGTGGCGTGATCTCAACTTTCATACTTCTTGGCCATTCTTGGCTCCTTGTTTTTCCCATTTTTTCCCTTGCTGTCCAAACTGAATTGTTTGCTAAGCTTTTTCTTTGCTGTTCCTGTTGACGCTGAGGTTCCCGATGTGAATCCACAAATGGAGGTGATCCAAACAGTTGCAACTCTCGCTTTCAGAGCAAATGCTAGACCTGCGACGACATGTTGACATATTGCGAACATAGACAGGGCCTACACTTGATGCACACGCCGGGGCCCTTGGATGTAAGCCACATTCACCAGCAATCTCACCAGCTTGACAATATACTTTGATATACTTTGATGTTTTTCTTGCAGACCCCAACTACATTTTTTTTTGAGTGCTAACATTGCTGATAACGCTGCAGTTGAGTAGGTGGCTAAGCTCTAATCTTCTTCTTAGGCAGCCAATGCTGCCAAGGCCTGACATGGAGACAGTTCATTCACTACATTGGATCAAAATCCCTTATTTGCATCGCATGTATTTGCATGTGATTGATCTGTATTCCAAGCGTTTTTTTTTTTCCTGGTGATTTGCTGATTTATTTAGGTGTCATATTCGTTGTTTTCCCTGGGGTTTGCGCTTCGAAGGTCTCAAGCAGCACAAGGCTCATTCTACCTGGACCAGGCGGTGAGATGGCGGTTGAGGGCCAGGTATGGCCGTCCCATGTGACTCAAACATAACATGGTTGGACAATGTTGGAAAGAGGTTTTGACTCTTGATATGCATCTGTCTATACTGTGTAAGTATCATGGGTCTAGAAGAAACCTTGGACACCTTCATCTTACCCAATTCTGGTCCCGGACTATAGGATTTGACATGTGGTTTGTTTGCCCATGCCCCACCCAGATGAGCGGCAGTGCAGCCGGTCTTGCTAAACCCTGAAGAATCAAGGGTGAAGTGGTGAAGTACTGTAGTTGCTGGAGCATGCCGGAGCTCCGTCTAGTTGGAAGATTTGACATGTCAGGGGGCAAACATCGGGTTGGTGTGTAAAGCAGTGGATTTTCACTCGTATGTCCTGGCAGGGATCAAGCTGGCGAAGCTTTGTTGATGCCTTAGAAATCTGAAGAACACTTGTGCATCAACCTCTTGCTTTGCTGCAGCCGTCCGTACTCAGGTTCCCGCAAACTTACAAGCTGGGGCACCTGGTGCATGAATTTACTCGGTAAGTTAGTAAGTTTTCGCGGAAAACTCGATAGTTGGCAGACTCTTTGACCTGGAGAAAACTGAACAAGACAAACTAAGAAACAGAGGAGAAAAACATGCACAATTTCATCTGGCTTTACTGACAGGGTGGCTACGTTGTTCCCTCGTTGCAGGCAGAGCCCTCAGATTTCCCGGCTACATGAAGTTACAGCTACATGAGATTGCTTTCGAGATTCTTAAAAACTTTGCATAGATTCATGTGATTTATACTGTACATAGTACATTGAGTACATTCGGTGACGATTCAATGATTTAAAAATTATTCTGAGGAATTAATTGAGTTAGACCACTTTCATGATCTTTTGCTATTTTCACTTTGCTCTTTTCAGATAAGGCTCCAGCAGGTCTCTATGGGCAACCAGCCTTCGTTTCTGTTTCTGGCTGAGAGAGTTCCGTGACTGTCCAAGGTAAAGGAAACACCAGCCTACCCATGCCTAGCCCGTACTTACTAGGACTTAGTACTTTATAGCCTGAAATACAGTGAAGCGCTTGGCTTTCTTCACCACCACATGACATAGTACGACGGTTTAAAGCTACAGTCCCCAAGACTCCAGCCTAGTGCCCTGCAAGAAAAAGTCCGAAATACTTTGAGTGTTTCAATATGTTTCAATGGAGTTCAATGACAGCGTACTACTGGTTAAGTCATATGTCCTCCTGATATGCAATTACGATGAAAGACCACGTTGCGGCCCTGACCCAGCTGCTCGATCTCGCACTTGCTATGCATCATGGCTAGCAGGGATGTGTCAGGACGTGTCAGGACGTGTCAGGTTTTAGAGTTTCAATCTTCTGCTCAATTGGCAGTAATCAGAGCTGTAGTCTCTTCGGCGCCTAGAGGGGCAGCCAGAGGCATCAGCATCTTCTGCATCGCTTCCATCCTAATTTGGCATGTGCAATGCGCAGCCAGCTACTTTTTGCCTGAAATCACTGAAACATACTTCAACTCAGGCTTTTTATACAACCAAAGTTCCATAAATTGGCTCGCACTTGTTTCTGGCACTGTTTTTGGACACTTCAACACTTCAAAGGCAAAACGCTGCATCATCCTATGCATGTCGATGTAACTTGCAGGAGCCAAGGAAAAACATGTTGCACCAGCGGAACATTGGCAGCTCTGCGTGTAAGTTGGTGCAACAGAATGCATTTGATCCGACAATATCCAACACATCTTGCAATGGCAGTTTATATGATTTTATATGCTCCACTTTGTCACTTCGTTCCCTGTGCATCCCTGTGCCAGCTTATATTCTCAGAGGATTTTAGGATGAGAATCTTCCCAGAGTGAAGCTGGCGCAAGTGCACAAGTCCGGGTCAAGGGCTGTGCTTGATGCTCAGTTGCTGGGGATCTGGCTTGATCTTTGACCAGTGCTGTGCTGGATGATTTTGTTTTTTGAAAATGCCATTATTATCGGATATTCCTTAGTGCCGGTAGAGTAAAAGGATTCCCAGATACTCCCCACACATTTCAGTATTATTTCAACTAGTGCATGCTGCATACTTGAATCATTTGAAGCTTCTTTCGACCTGTTTTTCTTGCTCACCACATAAATGTTCCACATTGGATTTTTCAAATTCGCAATGACATACCCCGTACTCCACTTCTTATTTGTAATCGTTTCTAGCTGTTTCTAATGAGTTTGCATCTTCTCCTCTTATTGCCCGTTCTTCTGCATTTTCTCTCAGTGTTCTGCGTTTCTGTTTCGATAGATTTGCCGGTTGATTCTTGCGAGGCGCTTGTGCTTCAGAGTGATGACGGCATGACAGGCGAGCAACTTCGAGTTACCAAGAGAAATAGCTCTCGGCTGACTCGGCTGTAGGGCATTGACGCGTTTGCAGCCAGGTATCGGTCAGCGGTGTCCGTCTCGGGGTCTGCATTTTGCCTGGGCTGTGCATGAGAACGACTAGGACCTACCAGACCCTACCGGGACCCTGACAGTTCTGCTGAGGGCGAGGCCTTCACCTGTCATGGACTTAGTTTTGGTGTCACCAAACGAGGTAACCGTCGCTCAACCAGACACTCTGGAATTTCTGCAAGTGGTTCGTAGACCCTCCTGATAAATGTGATAAGAACCAACTAGTAGCCCATGCGGTGCTTGTATTGTGGCTGATACGTTTTGCTTGGAAGACTGATGTGAGGTATGCCATCCTTCTACGGGTTTACTTTGTTTTACACGACATTCTGTTCCCGGAGTGTAGGATTATTTGTCGAACTATTTGGTCTCGGCATTTGCATAGCATTCCCAGATTTTGGAGTGTTCTTTCAAAATCTGTCCAAACTGTTGGCCCATGTTATCTCCTTTGTAACGTCTTCTGCTTCAAATAAGGCTGGAGCCAAAATTCCTCCTTCCAAGCTGAAGGGAAAGGAATTCCCCAAGGTGCTCCGAACATCTCCAAACCGGAATTCATTCGCTCTACAACTACACAGTCTACAAAGTCTACAGTCACCTACACACACACACACTTTTTTCATCTTTTTTTAGCCACCTGGAGCCTCACACTGGCAGCGTCCCTTTCGAAGTCCAGGTGAAGAAGCTGCAGAAATTTTCTGTCCCTGCAGTTCCTTTGCCTCCTCCAGGACTCCTTTCCGTATCAACGAAACAAGTGCTCCTTTTCCTTCACCACATGGAAACTATATCAAGCGTTGTTTGGTCCTAATAGTCACTTATAGTGTACAATATTTTTATATATGTTGTGCATATTATGCTATTTTTATCACTATTTTGTTGCTTGTTTTGCGTCATTTGCCTTGCAGCCTCTATGGCTTGTTCATCGCTGGGATGGCTGCAACAACAGGATGTGCTTTGGTGCCCGCAGCCCTTCTGCATCAACTTCAGTCGGAGGTGCCTAACATTGGGGTATTCACACAAAGTGATCTTGTCTCTTGCCCTCACAAGCTTGGTGTTTCTATTGTTCTCATATGTTCTCATGTTTGTAAACCTCGAAGGCTATTCCTTCACTCGTAGCAGGACAAGCTCACTTTCCTTTTCTATCTCATTTCACATCTACACTGGACTTGTTGAGCTTCAAGAGTCTTTTTTCCCCGACAGGTAGGAAAGACTGCTTTGCCGGTGCGAAACCTAGAAATCACAGTCTTTGCCCTTTTGGCTTTCTGAATCAAACCATGTAAGCTTCTGCTAATGAACAATATTTGACTACGACAACTATTGTCCTATGACCTATGGTGACTATGGTATTGAACAGAGAAGGACTTGAACATTCTCGGACCTGTTTGGACATTGTCAATTGCGACTTCTCGTTTCTCAGGTCTTGCGGCAAGAGGCCCCAGAAGTCCAAGACACAGCAGCTCAGGCAGCTCGGAAAGAACCCGAAGCTCTACCGCATTTGGATCCGCATCAATCCCATCCACATCCAACACATCCAGCACCTGTCATGCGCCCAGAAAAGGGGTAGCCGCAGACTCCTGATTCAGTTTGATGAAGTTCCATAGAGAAGCTACAGTTTGGCATCTAAGCGGGCGAGGTGGCAGCTAAAGCGCCAAAGCCACTGCGGCCCAAGGATGGAGGCGATCTCAAAATCTTGATTCAGATGATTCAGCACCTCACACATTTCCATCATTTTGCATTTCGGTTCCACATTTTGCATCATTTTAGCATCATTTGCATTCCACATTTTTTCGATCTTTTTAGCATCTCTGCGAAATGTTGGTGAGGTGCTCGACCGATTGTCATCGTGAAGCACGCAGGTGTGAGCACGGAGGATTCTGTTGCATCCTCGGTGTATGCAATCAGTGTGTGTTGTGCGTGAAGGTGATGCAAAGTGTGTAGTAACTGACAGTACGATGTAATTAATACACGCTAATCCCTTCCTCCTAATACTAACCCCCCCCTAATACAAAACACGGCAGGTAGTTTTTAGTATTAGGGGGGTATTTATTATTAGGGAACCAAATCGAAGTCATGTTAATTAATTAATTAAATT
>Ga0126342_10008041_pt1 | contig 18865 bp, 19 predicted proteins | sample Cyp1metagenome_FD_92528 | JGI IMG/M metagenome (GOLD analysis project Ga0126342, IMG submission 92528) | Coral microbial communities from Lord Howe Island, Old Settlement Bay, Australia - Cyphastrea 1 metagenome | ecosystem: Host-associated > Invertebrates > Cnidaria > Coral ... | reverse complement strand
CAGCTACACACGCCTGGTTGAAGAGGTCAGCCATGATGACGACGAAGCAAAGAAAGGCAAGGCTACAGATGACAGCTGTGACCCAAAGATGACTGCTTATTTGACAGATGATGCGTTAGAGAAAGGATGAAGCAGAAATGATGTGGATTAATCTGGATTAATCCTGGGATGCAAAACTTCGGAAAAAAACTCAAAAAAAACAAAAAAACAAAAACAAAGATTTGGCAACTAGTCCAGACATCAGAGTAGTTGTGGAAACATTGTTTTTTTTTGTTTTTTTGTTTTTTTTGGTTCGCTCAGGTCGCTCCAGTCGAAAGGAAGAAGTCGCGAGTCAATCCGGGTTAGACGATTGCGCAGTTCGGGTTGGAGGATTTTGTAGTTCGGGTTAGACAGCAGACAGCAGACATGGGTTGCTTAGTATATCAAATGATTCGTCCTACTTACACAGGCTGTTGTGAGCGCAAAAAAAACATGAAACCATCCATAGTATCAAGGCTATATATCCCCAAAAGTTCGTTTTTTTAGCGCTCACAACACCCCTTTCTGTTTTTTTTTGGGTGGGGCCACAAATCCCATCCATAATTCTTACCCTCTGGTAATTTAACGTAGCTATTGAAAATGACCATTAATAGTGGATTTTCCCATTAAAAATGGTGATTTTCAATAGCTATGTTAAATTACCAGAGGGTAGTATTTTTGGTATATGATTAATCATCAAAATGGTATATTTGCCTTGGCAAAAGAATACTACACACCTGTATATATGTGCGCGCGGTGGTTCCAAGACTGTCCCGCCTAGGCCGCTCAACAGATTGGCAGGTGGCATTGGTATTCCAATTGTGAGCATGGAAAAAAAAACGCAAAATTGTGTTACCCATTGAATGCTCACGCAAATTCCGCATTGAATTTACCATCAATTTCGATATTTTGATGGAAAAAACTCGTTTAGTTGGCTGTCATTGCGCATGTTCGGCAATTTGAATGAAACACACTTTGCCATGGCAATGGTGAAGGTGGGTCTACAGTCTACAGGGTTAATTTCCCACTGCCTGGATTTCAGAACATTTTATGAACTGTGGTACTTTGCTTGCCCGACAATGGCCACCTAATTATGTTTGGGTATTGGCATTTATATTTTCCTCCCAAGCAAAGAAAAAATGCCGGACGTGATACCACATGCAACTAACAATGCAAATATAACATGATATTGCATAAACTGTAGCCAAATTCCCGTTCTGGTTACATGGATGCATTTCTATGCATCAATTAGTCCCTCCTGTGTCTGCGTCTATGGTCTCTTTTCGTGACCCTTCACGTTGTCGATTTCGATCGACTTTGGCTGGTTATTTAAGGACAGGCCAAAGGTGGATAATTCAATCCTAAACTTCAAAATCGCAACATCAGAAAACACAAAGAGACATCATCGTGTTCAGAATTTTTGAACATGCGGACAACATCGGCTTGACGTGCGCACTGTTCTGTTCCACAATCAATATTTCACGTTCTCTTTGCTGTTTGTGATGACCTATCCAGACACGTTTATCCGCATGTGCCTAAGGTGTCCCGTGCCGGCAAGTCCTGCATGCTCATGAAGGGTGCTAATGCCTCACCCTCGGCCAGCACAATGGCCTCGGGCAAAGTTGACCATTCCCTGAACCTACTACATGGTTGGTGCTGGGCCATCTGAAGCATCACAATGACAATCACCAATTTCCCGCGTTGTGTTCAGGGCTCACCCCAATAGGCGCATGCCTCGTCTGTCTTGGGCCCGCAATCTATGTTATGAGCGCTGGTATCAGCGGATGAAGAGCGGCTCTTTCATCCCTCCCGCCTTGCCATCATGTAGTCGAAAAAAAAACGAATTCAAAAACACATATGGTGTAAAGAACGTTTTTTTCATACACACAAAGACATGAACACATGCAATATGCAAATGTGTGTGTGTTGCACATATGTGTGCTTATATGGGCCTGAAAAAGGTTTCACCATTAAGCGAACTGGGCAATCAACAAGCGTGTGCGCGCGCATCATGTTGAGTGCGCAGTTGAGTTGACCGTGAGTCCAAAGATGGAACAGCTGCATGGTATATCTGTAATATGACTGTATGAAAAAATATATATATATAATATATTAATTATATATATACATATATCAAAAAAATGAAATTGCATCTGCTCAAAGCTGTTTGTTGAGGTTACTATCCGGCGTGGCAACCTGCACAGAGCTCTCAGAGAGAGTCCAGCGCATTGATCGGTCGGATACGTGCTATACATGTTGGCAAGCTGCACCACAGCTAGGCAAAACTACCTGCGCAGCCTGCGCTACTTGGTGGCTCATCCCACGAATCGTAAGTAGGTTATAACATGTTATAACCCCAGAAAAAATGTGATAACCTGCACTGGAGAGACGTCTTAAAACCTCAGCTTGGATTTGTGAACGAGAATTCCCTTTGCCTAGGAAAATGGCTTGCACTCGCATGTCCGCTGGTCCTCATTAATGTATCCCAGCAACTGTAACGACTTGACGATGCAAGACACGTTTTTTCAATGTTTTTCATGTTGGGATCTGTGGGTCCTCGATTGAAACATGCCGTGGTATCTCATCTTCGGGTAGCCCGTTGTAAAGACCAAGCCACATCCTGACCGTCCAAGTCCAAACTCTCTGGTGATGGTTTACGTTTCTTTTAAGAAATTGTGATCTCAGATCTGATTTCTGATTGGATTATGTTGGATATTTGATGATACCTGTGACACATCTAGTCCGGATGAATCTGATAATCATCACTTCAAGAGACGCGCATGCTGCGCAGATGAAACATGGCGAAACAAAACAACTGACTACGGAACATAGCATCCCTTGAAATCTGTGTTATCGCTCTGAAACATGTCAAGTTGCTGAGTTGGAGAAGACACCAACCTAGCCCATTACTTCAGTATACTTTAGCAACTTCTGCAACTTGTCTGCAAGGGACGCTAATACATGTGGTTCTTGTTCCATGTGGATCTCTCATGTGGATCCATCCATATTTTGACCTGGGGCTATCAGCATCTATATAACCTCAAAAAGAACATGGCAATGGAGCATGGAGAACCCACAAAAAGTCAATAAATCCTCTACACATGAAGGTTTCCTGAAACGGGGGTATCCCAAATCATTCATTTTAGTAAGATCTTCCATTAAATGACATCCATTTTGGGGTACCACCATTTCAGGAACCCCCTATCTACAAGCCGGTGGAATGGCACATGAGGCTTCTCCAGTAGGTATGTGGTTGGTGGTTTGAAGCCATCCCAAGAATTCTATCGTCATCTCAATCATCCCTTGTGTATGGTTGAAAACCAATACATACCCTCTGGTAAACATGGCCATAGCTATTGAAAATGACCATTTAGTTCGTTGATTTACTTATTAAAGATGGTGATTTTCCATAGTTATGTGGCTGTTTACCAGAGGGTACATATTTGAAAACCAATACCGGATATATGTACATTTTGAAACATCTTGAAACATACCCAGTACGTCGTGTTTTGAAACACCAGTACCTGTGCCATCCCACCAGATTACTGGAGAATATCAGATATTCACCGATTTCCCATGAACCGAATAAAGGTGCCTAGACATGGAGAATCGCCTAGGCATGGAGGATTTTCTGAACCACCAAAAAGGACAACCCTTTTTGGTGGGGTAGAGAACTTCCATCCCAAACTGTCTGGAAGAGATATCTTCCTTCGATTTTGAAGGATGTGATGAAATCTGATTTCTGGATCATGCAATTTCCCAGGTCGTAGCTCCCATTCGCTACGTATGCATGATGTGTTGCTTGGGATATCCTCAGTTGGTTCACACTCTTGTTGATCAATCTCCGCGTGTTTGTGGGATAATAGCCAACAATTGTCAGTCACTAGCTAAGGACTTCTCACTGGATACAGATGCTATCCTTTCGCGTATCCTTTCGCTTCCACCATGTTTTTTCGATCATATAGCTAGCATCACGTCCTCATCGTCAGCCACTTAAAATTGAAAATAACATCCGGAGCTTCTTGGTCACCAGGAGATGTACAACCACTGGAAGGAATCCTACAACAAAAACGCATGAGAAACCGCAGGACTGCTACAATGATGGGATTTTCAATGATTTTCATATACCCCGGGAAGCCTAAGTTCCAACCGGAAATCAATGGTGAGGAAACTCCAGTTCCAACCATGTGTATCCATGGAACTGATAACGGGATTCTTCACGAGAGGGAAACGATCGTCACTATTTCTCCAGGTCTCGATCAACATCGGGACATCCAACTGGACGTAACTGCCAGTGGTGCCCCCAAAGAAGAGCTAAGCTGATTTATAGCTACAGTTATGGCCCGAAATACCAATTATAAGTACTCAAAAAACCCATTCATAGAATGTATAATCCCATTTATAACCAGCTATAACTAATAAATGGCCATAAGTGTAGGTAATTTCCCCATGGTTTATGGATATAAACTATGGTGGATATATCAAACTAGGAGCTCGAAGAAATCCCCAAGTATGGGGCTGCGGCACAGTGAAAATAATTGCACCATGGAATCTGAATCCCCATCAGTTGGGACAGAACTAACCCCTGTGACTTTGGTTATCCACTTATAACTGGAAAATTGGATGACAAAAATAATAAAGATCACTTAAGTCCTTAGAGTACAAGGACATCCTCCCAATGCATTTGCCAGGGCTCAAGAGCTCCACCAAAGCATATTCAGAAACATGGCTCTGTCTGCGGGAAAATTTTCAGCACCAAATCCATTGGTTGATGATCCTTTTCCCCACTAGTCACCAAGTATGGCCATAAATTGATGGTTTTGTCCACACCATTTATCTGGTTGGTGGTTTCAACCGGTATACCTACCCCTCTGAAAAATATTAGTCAGTTGGGATTATTAATCTCAACTGAATGGAAAAATAGAAAATGTTCCAAGCTACCAACCAGTTTTGGACTACCCTCCGGTAATTCAGCATAGCTTAAACGGCAATGGTTCCATGCTGTAGTAAGAGATGTGGTTTTACCATCGCAAACTGTGAACTTGTCAGAGGGTTTCCCCTGGGTGGTGCCCAGTCTCTTAGCAAAGTTGGTTTATATATATATATATACGTAAGTAGATTGCTAAGGTAGATTATAGATGATTATAGATGGTTATAGATTATATATGGTTTTTATATAAGTAGATTATAGATGATTATCTGGTTGGTGGTATACCTACCCCTCTGAAAAATATGAGTTCGTCAGTTGGGATGATGACATTCCCAACTGAATGGAACAATAAAAAATGTTCCAAACCAACCACCAACCAGTTATTGACAATGGTCTTTGATCCCCCTTATAATTAGACCCGGCACCCGGGTACCGCCATTTTATTTATATACAGTATATATATATAATTATAATGATGCCCCTCCTTGTAAAATGGCAATTCCAATATACCATCCTTATAAATTGGCAATTCTTTAAGGTTATAAAATTGCGATTCTGGTGTAGCGTTCAGCCAAACCGGAACCTCATACAATTGCATTGTTTCTTGTTTACATCGCGTCCAAAAGGGAGAACGCTCTGGTTTATAAACATGGTTGACCCCCTTAAAAAATGGGTACCTCATAAATGCACCCCAAAAAGCGGTAGCATCTTCTGGTGGTTTGTTTATAAGGGATATTCAGAGGGGGATGGTCTTTGGTAGATATATCGAAATAGCATTGCTAAATTGGGTTTTGCTGAACAAGCTAACGTACAGTAACGTTTAATGCCATTAAAGGGGTGTTCCCCGAAATAAAAACAGACAAACTCAGCGACCGATTTTTCTGAGTTTCAAGGCTCCAGTCTTCTTGCTGGCTTCATAGGTCCTACCGCTGGGTGGATGTTTTGGCCAGTGGTGGAGCCGTTTTGCGAGGAGAACATACATTTACCATCTGGTTATGACCAACATAGCCATGGAAAGATCCACCATGCTATTAATAGGTGAACCATCTATTTCTATGGGTTTGTAGCTGGGAAAATCATATTGTATCTGGTTGGTGGTATACCTACCCCCCTCAAAAAAACATGTCAGTTGGGATTATGACAGTCCCAATATATGGAAAAATAAAAAATGTTCCAAACCACCAACCAGCTATGGTTGAGAAGAATGTGGCAAATCTAATCAAAGAAGACAGCATCACAACATCCCATTAACAGTTCACATTTGAGGTCATCTTACAACACTCCAAATAGGCTGTTTTTCGCTCACCTGGCCACGGCTTCAGGTCTAACTTCAGATGTTTATGACTGGGCCATGCGAACTACCCCGAACTTAAGAAAATCTGTAGCTTCAAGATGTTTCAGGGTATAAAACCTTTTTTTTTTTGAAATCTGTAGAAATCCATGATTTTTCAAAATTGATTGGATTTAGGAATTTAGGTATTAACATGGTATTTACATGCTATTTACTCTTAAACTTTCAGTGTTCAGTTCTCCACTGGCCCCCACCCTTTCTGTGTTTCTCCGGGGGACCGGGCCCAGGGGCGACCACGTCATTGGTACTTTGAACAAGTTTCAAGTATTCATCTGTCCTGGGCATAGGGCTCGCATGGGCTCGCGGATTGCTGGAACTTCAGTGATATTTTTCATGGCGAAGTTGGAAAAAAAACACCATGATTCTTGTGATCTGTGCTTGATTTTCATAGGACTTGGCGACTTGGTGAGCTAAGTTGGGATCTACAGAACTCCAACTTAGCTGGCGACTGCGGTAGATCGAACTAGAGGGGTAACAAAAAAACACAATTTTCACTGCGGGCACCACCTTTTTGGGTCTGAATGTTGCGGATCTCATCTTCTGAAAGCCAGGAAATCCCAAAGTTGAAAGCACTGGCAGAACTTAACTTTGGTAAAACGACCAGTGGCGACGGAAATGGGAGAGTTTGCTGGAACAACGGTACCCCACAAGATGGCAGAGAAACCAATTCATGAAACCTCCAGTAATCAAAGTGGCTGGGATTTCCCCGAACACCCGCGAAGTTTTTATGGGACTTTGTTTGCGTTGAAGATCATCGAACATGAGGAATTTTCCAGCCACGTTTGAGTACCGGAGGGCGCAAGGTCCAGAATTTTGCCCCCGATCCAGTCGGAAGAGATCTTTGCTGCAGGGAATGAGGATTTTGACCACTACTATCCATGGCAATATGCTGCAAGATCTTCCCAGGGCCGCTCATGAATACCTCATGTGCAATGCTTAAATCTGCTTAAACTGATTCTTTAAAATTGGTCACATCATGCTGCATCGCAAATTAACCCCTAAATCCACTGTTAATTATCTCAGAACAATAAATGGCACATCCATTTTCAAACACACGAAAATCATATTACGGATTGATTTCCACATATATTCCGTATCCCGTTGAAATCCACAACATTTACCTGCAGGGCCGTGCACCCCAGCTGTGTTTGTTGGTTTATACTAACCCACATGAGCTAGTCGAGTATATCTACCATAAACCCAAGAGTCTTCGGAGTAAATTCGACACAACCTTGCCAAGTTCCATGAAATTCCCATCTCACTACAAGTATTTCTACCAGAAACCCAATGTGGTGCCATGATGATAGGTAATATGATTTACATTTACAAATCCAATTCTAGTCATAATATGCTATACTCACTATAATCCCACCAGTTAACCTACTTCTCTTTGGTTCCCAGCTCATCTGCTAATTAAGTTTGTTTCACTCCTCATGGTTGTGTACATGTCTTTTACCATTACTGTATGTCACCCTAAAAAGTATGGCTAAAAGTAATAACCCCCAAAAAAGTATGGCTAAAAGTGTTGGTTCTTATCACCATTATCTTACCATTATCCCCCAATAAAAGATACGAATATATCCCATGAATATCCATTATATCAGATTTAATATCCATTTATCATCATTTATCTCCCATTTTTTACGATGAACTATGTGAGTTATCCTTCAATTTGCCACTCTCCCCCAATCAATAGATCCCCTACTGGCGTCTCAAATGGCGTCGCTGGGACCCCCCGGCTTCCGCACTGAGCGGGTCGAGTTGATCGCCATCCTTCCCGCGGCCTCGAAACGTCCTGCAAGGGGTTGAATCATGAGAAACAACGATTTCACGAGCGACTATGGTGATAAACCTTCTTCAATATGGGTGAACAAAAAGGTGACATGGAATGTCATTTTGGAAGTCTTTGGGTTTGAAAGATGGAGCTGCAAGCTCCGCATCTTGGAGACAGGTTCATACGACCTGAAACGTATTGGTCATACCATGATCATAGCTAACCCTCCATATTTTCATATCATGAAACACTCGGATATCATCAACTAATCTGGCTGAATCAGAATCATTCACCGGAACAAAGCCGAAATAAGGCCACATTCGAGTGATATTCCAGTGACATCACGACTTGAAGTCATGATAATTCATCCAGAACGATTGACACATATTGACACTGCATCACTGGTTGGTGGTTGACCTACCCCTCTGAAAAATATGAGTCAGTTGGGATTATGACATTCCCAATATGGAAACAAAAACATGTTCCAAACCACCAACCAAATATATAACATTATATAACCATCATATTCCCATTGTTCTTGGTTCAAAAACCCTATGAAAACCACTTTTTTCACCACCACTCTTAACCATCACTATAACCCAGTGATCTTACGATACGATGTATATCCACCAACCAGTTCAATGATTCCCTCCGCCTCTTACACAGATCTCGTGCACCGGTGTTCTAAGCGCAGAACGGAGGCTGTTGGTGCGACGCAAACATGGACGACACATGGGGATTTCCATAGCAAAATTTAGATTTCAGGTGCAAAAAGTGGGATTTCACCGACATGGGACACATTTGGTGACCCTATTTGAGGGGTTTTTTCTTGGCAAATGCAAGAAGCCTTGAGCTGTCGAATGGGTCAACATCACCGGCTTGATCCCTCCTGGATGATACCAACCAATGTCCATTGAAGGGGAAATCCCAGTTGCCAAAGATGGTAAATCTTCATTTTGCTTCGCAAAGTAATTACCAAATGTAGAAAAAACGATGTTTGAAACTAGAGTATCACCAAATCAACGGGGTTATCATCATTTTATATTGTTTTCCCATGCTTCCCCAGATTTTAACGGACATTTGGGGGATATAGCATGATCTCATGGCATGATACAGCTACCATTTTCTCAGCTTCCAACCGGCGACGAAAGCCGGTATGCGCGAGGCTGCGACCAACGGAAGCGGCTGAGTATTGTTGCAGATGTTTTTGTCCAGGCCCTTTTGAGTAAAAAACATGTTGGTATTCTTAAACCCAGCATTTTTTTCTGGCTTTGAAAGTGAGTTTGTATGAGTTTGTCAGGGTATCTAGACATGGTTTCTTGCCGGATAAAGTGCTTTTCCATGTTGATTGGTAATGCTAATGCAGCAATGCAATCTACTTGGTCAACAAATCGTGAAACAAAACTTTTAACCGCCCACGAACAAACGCGTTTATGTCTGTCTTCAATCTTGCCATCATGGCTCTACCGTTCATGAGCTGTACAAATTTCCTGAAAGAACGCAGGCAGCATGTGCAGGTCGACGCCTTCAGTGGGTACCAAATTTGGGAATGTCTCAAACCAGATGAAATGGATACAGTCAAGTGGTGCCCCTCAGTTACAAGTTGGTTTATAATTCCCATTAAGTATAGAGTATTTAAAACATATAATATATATATATATATCATATAATTATACAGATTGATTTACCATAAACCCAACAGTTGTTGGAGTCATCAACTTACCGATTCTGGGTCACCACCTTGTAGCTGTCTCCACGTACGGTTCAACTGTTACCATCAGCAGTTTGGCAGATTTGGGTTGGGATAAGGGGAAAGCACATAAGCCTTTTTTGGGTGGAGTTGACCTTAACAATTTCGGGGTCCTTGGGACCCTGCACCACATCCTTTTGCCTCACGGCATCCACCAAAACCTAGAGCCCAAGGATCTCGCCAAAGGTATGCCCGCAATTTACAACAAACAGCAGGCTCTAACCGGCCAAACTATGCCAAAGTATGCCAAAGTGGGGAAGCTCAGAATATGATACAACATGGAACTATGTACCAGTAAGAGTTGGAGAATCCAGACCACGTTCGACTCATAAAAAATCATAAAAATTTGGCACCTCCAACATGTACAATCCCACAGTAGCAGTAGTCTCAAATGTATCGTGAAGAATTGGGCCAGAAAGTACGGAACATCTCATCTTCAGACCCTGGGTCGCAGCATTGCTTTTGCACAGATCTGCATGTGTCCCGGTCTGCCTTGGGCATTGAGAGGGAAATTTCTAGACATTTCATACATTCATTGAGATCCCAACTTGGAAGTATCTCCCTAGACCCTCCAAGTATCCATCAAAAGGAGTAAACATTTGTAAACATGTATTCACAGTTGGGTGGTAAGTTGTTTTTTTCTCAAGCTGCCGATTTCTATGGCTATACAAATCTAGAGTCTAGTCGAGTGTCTGAATCCTTTTCCGCTTTCTTGGTCCAACTTGGGATCTCCAATCTGCGGAAGGATTGGTCAGCTGAATGACTTCTGATGAACGGTGAGCTGACGCTATCCTATGAACGGTGACTGGCTTACATCAATATCTCACTTGGGTCATAATTTGATGTACTCCCACAGCTAGGATCTAATGAGATCTAACAATTCAGTCTCAAATGATTGATGATAAACTTCCTAAACATAGATCCAGACTGGTTGGTGGTTGACCTACCCCTCTGAAAAATGATGGAGTAAAAGTCAGTTGGGATGATCATTCCCAATATATGGAAAAATAAAAGCCATGTTCCAAACCACCAACCAGCAGATATACTACCTTTAGGGATCGCACAAGGGTTCCACAAGGCCATGTGTTTTTTGGCGTCATGCTGCTTCATCACACCTTCGGCAGTGCTCCTCGAAAGGGCACTCTACACCTTGACGGTCATTCAGTACCAATAATGGAGAAACGAACAACACCTTTGGGACAAGACACAGGATATTAATTAATGGATATTATGGGTTTTTGTTGAGGGTCTAGGTGTATTTTCTCGATACATATAATATACATATATATATTATATACGTATATATATATACATGTTTCTACAATGAGCTGTACCATTTGGGTCTGGAACCATTGAGAACGTGCACTTGGATCACCCTGGGGATGTACAGCAATAAGACATTGTCTGGTTGTATAATCATGATTGATCCTTGACCATCATTTCCATATTCAAACGGCCATTTGCGGGGTAGAGCCCGTTTTGAATCAAACCCATACAGAGTATCTGGATCTTTCATGAGTTGCAGGGAATATGTCTCTTTTCTGGATCACCTCATGGTGTATCAATAAGTAGAGTAGAGTTCCGCCCCAACTCTGAAACTTCTTCGCTACCCTGAACAACCAAGTAGCTGGCTTACAATCTTTTGCTGAAAAAGGAACACTCCATCACATCTGGGCAAAACCATCATACTTCCCAAATCTGAAACCCATCTTGGGGTTGGGGTGGATTCCCAGACTAAGCACAACTCAATTTATAGAAGCTCCCCCATGCCACAAAAAAAGTCACTCGCTGATGCAGCGCCCCGGAAATCTTTGCCCCGACAGCGCTGCACTGTTGACAGTGCACTGATCCAGAAGGTCTTGGAAAAGGAAAATAACCTGTGTTCACATTTGTTCACTAGGCAAATCATCTGCAAACAAGGCATTTGTCTGAACCCGTGTGTTGGTCTGCCGAAGGACAGGGACCTTTACATGATTCCAATTCTGCTACCCGGTTGATCCACATGTCAACACCCGCATGCAGCCAATCAACTTGGCAGCGGATTGTAGTAGTTGCTTAGTAGCCAGGGTTGTGAACCAATCAATAATGTTTAGTCATTGTGGTTGCATCATTGCACCATCTTCTTTGGGCCTAGTCCTCATCTCAGATAAAAAACCGCCGGCCAAAGGTCACCCCAATCCAAATCATAGCAGGTTAGTAAGCCATAGTAAGCCCATATGCCCTTAATGAACCATTGAATCATGCGCCTTAGCACTTTCATTTGTCACCAACAAGTCGCACCATACATAAGGCCAAGTCCATTTATATGTGTCTTCATAGAAACACAGAATCGACACATATAGGGGCCTCAAGAAGCATTGTGCTGCCAAATCTTCCTGGACCACTCTCTGCCCAGCATGACTCGCACGTTATCATGTGTAGCTTGATTGACATTGTGACCACCTTTTACGATGCATTTCTAGTGATGCTGGAACCTTCAAAAAGATGGAACATACAATCAGCCTGCACATATCTGTATACATCTGGGCAATCATTGTTTTTTTTTCACGTTGTTTCACATGATCCCCATTGTCTTGTTGATGATATGTCCCTCTCCATAGATAATAAAAGCAAGTTGAGAATGATCTCTCTCTCTCTCTGTGTAGTTGCAAACAAAACTCAAATCAATTTTCATCAAGATTTACCCACATGTTTGACAGTCAAATTCACCCTTCAGCAAGAGGTTACCCATCATTGAACTGCTCTATCACGATTGGACGACGATGAAATTCGGAACTTTTTCCCTGTGACATCACATGTGATAGGCTTGCTCATGTCCTGCTTCAATGGTCTGTTATAGAACCATATAAAACCATATAAAACCATATAAAACCATATAAAACCATATAAAACCCTTATAAAACCATATAGAACCATATAAAACCATATAAAACCATGTGAAACCATATAAAACCATATAAAACCATATAAAACCATATAAAACCCTTATAAAACCATATAGAACCATATAAAACCATATAAAACCATATAGAACCATATAAAACCATATAAAACCATGTGAAACCATATAAAACCATATAAAACCATATAAAACCATATAAAACCATATAGAACCATATAAAACCATATAAAACCATATAAACCCATTTAAAACCATATAAAACCATATAAAACCCTTATAAAACCATATAAAACCCTTATAAAACCATATAAACCATATAGAACCATATAAAACCATATAAAACCATATAAAACCATATAAACCATATAAAACCATAAAACCATATAAAACCATATAAAACCATATAAAACCATATAAATATAAACCATATAAACATATAAAACATATAAAACATATAAAACCATATAAAACCATATAAATATAAACCATATAGAACCATATAAAACCATATAAAACCATGTGAAACCATATAAAACCATATAAAACCATATAAATATAAACCATATAAAACCCTTATAAAACCATATAAAACCATGCGCATTTTCCCGACCTCTGCAGCACTGCTCGTGGCATCCCGGCGCTTCGCCGCTGGGATCTTTTCGCTGGGATCCTCTTGGAGGACTCCGTGCGAACCGATGGCACAAGCCACTGGAAGCCACTGGAAGCCACTGGATTCGACCAAATGACTTTTTGGACAACCTACGGATCTACGGTGGGTGGTTGCGAAATCCGATAAACCACCAATTTGGGATGGTTGAAAGATGTTGAAACCCCTTTTGAATAATGGGATAAAGCACCGTTTTCAACTGGTGCAGGATTTCGCTGGCCCATCCACAGTATGTGGGCACAAATGAATTGTGGATTGAAGGGAGAGCAGACTTTTTTGAGAGTTTCGCCAACCAAACGAGGGATACTTAAACCTGCTACGTAGAGAAGTCCCTTCTGCGATCCAACCAGATCGCAACGGAGTTTGACCATGGGATTCAACAGCCAAACGCAGTGGGTCCCATGTTTGTAAACTACCCTCTGGTAATTTAACATAACTATGGAAAATCACCAGTTTCAATGGGAAAATCTATTATTAATGGCCATTTTCAATAGCTATGTTAAATTACCAGAGGGTACCAATTTTTCCTGGCAGATGTCCCCCTTTAGGCTGATCCTGATGTAACTTAGATAGGCTATCCCAAAATGGTCCATCTAAGTAGCTCGATGAGGCTGATCCATGCCAATATTGTAACGACTTACAAGCTATTTTTATGGTCCATCTAAGTAGCTCGATGAGGCAGATCCATGCCATTTTTTTGTAACCTCAAAAGATTTTAAAAGTCATTTACATTCATTTACCACTATTTTAGTCAATAGTGTTCTCTCAAGTCTGTCGGAATTTTACTTTCATATCTTTCATCTTGTCGGGCTTTGTTGTTATGAACGTCCTGGGAACATCCCTAGCATGCTGTTGGGAACGCACCTGTTGCGAAGCTGTTCCAGCAAGCGGTGCGTCACGACTGCATGTCTTCAAAATGTTGTGGATCTTTATGGACAACCTCCTTGATCTCAATAAAACAATGGAAAATCCAGTATCTGCAAATGATCTGTTGATAATTCATCAGAATTCCTTCCACTTTTCACTTCCGTTCGATCTCCCCCAATCCCCAATCATAGCTGTGATCGTCCAAGAAGCGGCCCGCTTTGCGGGAAAAAGATTCAGCTGCAACCCACCAAGTACAGCTTGAGTAAAATACTTGGACCAACCAAGAGTTGGCCCACACACCAATTTGTTGCCTGCTGTTGTTGATTTTTTTTCCCACAGCCATGGAAGAATCATCCGTTTGTACATGAATTAGTTTTGAATATGGTCATATTTCCATGGATATATTATGATATATTCAATAACCACAGGGTAAATGGTAGTTCATGGACCATATACTTGGCCAAATGGGGCCTAATTGTGGATGCGTCACTCTATATTTAAACCCTGAAATACAAGCACAGGTGCCTATAAAATTGGTCTATCCTCTGAAAAGACGTGTTGTCGCAGCTTAGATCCTTCCCATACTTCATGGGTAGGGTAAAATATTGATAATATGGATACATAATATGGTAAGACGTGTAACACTTGATATACCCAGTCCAATTTGGAGCAACATTGTGCAACGTATCACTTGAGATTGGCAAACAAAATACAACTCAATGCGCGTTACAACGTTGATCCTCTGCTAAACCTTTAGATACCTCTAGTCTCTAGTAGGATAAACGATGACAAAACGCAAGCCCAGGCAAAACCACAGAAAGCCATCATGCCATATGGGGATGGGTCAAAACCCTGTACCCCTGGTGAACCCCAAAATAGCTGGTAAATGGATGTTCATCCCACTATAAATGGTATTAATAGGTATTGATCCATGATGATCCATGGCCATATTTGTATGGCAACCCACTCCATCCTAAACGTTCAGCTCTCAAATTCCAGTTTGGTGGTGTATGCAGTGCTGCTGCGGATCCGTTCCCACTCCCTCGAATGCTCATCGGGCCGGAAGGTGTGGTAGTCCCCAAAACTCGCGAAGGGATCGTGGAAGAGATTGGTCCTGCAGCATTGGACACATTTTTGATCCTGGGATGCACTTCAGTGAGATCGATGTTGGCGTTTCTATTGCGCTTATGAAGAAAGTCATGCAATTCAACTGGGTGATCCAGAATCCATGATGATCCATGATGATCCATGATGATGCAGGACCCAGGAGATATCAACGAAATTCAGATGGACGCCAGCACCAAACTTCCCACGGATCCAATCAGCAAACCTTCGGCCTGGTGGCCGTTCCGTGCGAGCTCTGGGTTTGCAAAGCATCGCTACAATCGATCCGATTTTACCATCCAGAAAACTAACATAGCTATGAGAATCAAACCTCCTAGGAAATATGATCAATCTGTGTCAGTTTACTGGAGAGTATCCAATTCTGGGGCTGAAAGATGGCAAACCAAATCGGTACTAGACGGCTAGACGGCTAGGTACAAGGCTAGACGGCACGGCTAGACTCCCAAGATTCGACAGCTAGCCCAAGCATCCCAACGTTCCTGATATCTGCCGCCTGGCCATTCCAATGCAAATCAAATCGCTGCGCCAACTTTCCTTCCATGCCGCGTTTCCTGAGGGGCTGGGACCTGGCAAATCTCAACTGAGATCTTCTGGGATTGATCTAAGGGACAAAAATATTCGGGAGACCCGCTCCCTCCCAACTAGTTAACATGAATCTATAGATGATGAGTGAGGATTTCCAATAATGATTTCTCATGAATCACAACCGAACAAAATACGAGCAAGACATGCTTCTTGGCGGGCTAGGTCCAGGATTGTGTCGCTACAAACTCTCCAATACTATCCATCAACTATGTTGACAGGTCCATCACTGCGCGCCTACCCGCAGTTCGCCAAGGGACGCGTACTGAAAGAAAGTGCCATTTTGTGGCACCACACACCCTGAGTGGCGGGCGCCATGGATTGGTGAATAGCTGCAGTAGCTCGGCCACAGAGTGTGACCTATCGTCCAGTAATTTCACAGTTTGCGATACAAACCATGACCCATGACCCGTTGTACATGAATTACCAAGCTCAGTGAATTTCCAGTTCGCAACCTGTCCAAAATTACCAACATCAGATCGAGCTGTGTTACCAGGCGACGGAATCATTCCCCTGACAGTCCCCTACCACAGGTAGTACAGCTTCCCTAGCATACCTCAAGTGCAGTGCTGTAAATTTGCTCCATGATGTTCCATGTAAATATGAGATGTGTATGATGCATTGGATTATAAGCCACCTCCACAAAGGATATTTGGATTCAAAGGTCACCAGAATGCAGGTCCTCTCAATCATTCTTGCCACCTTTGCCACTCACAAAGTCGTTATATCCAAAAGCCATTTGAAATTGGATTCTTATAGATGTCACAAAGTTGCTGTATCCAAAACCCTTCGCAACTTGATTTTTTATAAGAACCCATGGTATATGTGCCCCCCGTTCACCCAACAAATCCCAGGAACTCTGCCAGCATGGCTGGATCCGATGCTGTGCTTGCTGCGCTTGGGAAACACAATACTCCCTGGTGGAGATTCTGGGGCTGTCAGGGAAAGCCACTTTCGATCTCGATTGTGGCAAAAAAAAAGATTAATCATGCAGAATATAATATATAATATATAATATATAATATATAAGATATAATATATAATATATAATATATATCCTGGCAACTACTAGCCAGGGACCCTAGGAATTTTCATTGTAGACCCTTTTTCTAGGGTCTAACATGGGGTCTGGAATGAAAAACCCTAGGCTTTAACAAAAAGTTGCGTGCAGACTTCTCAGACCCTTGCACTATGACCTGGAACAACTACTATGACAGAACAGCATGCACAAGGTAACTTCATTGTAGACCCTTGCCCCGTGTGACACCCATCCCGGAAACCTAACAAGATAGCACAGTAGGCTGAACGCATGTGCATTGTTTCTCTCAAAGCCTCAAAGCCACTCCCTGTGGCTGCAAGCTCTGGAAATCCTCAATCAGATTTCTGAAAGGGACCTGGCGTTTGACGCAAAAGCCGCTCCTCACGGCGATGCCAAAATGGCATCCAAACAATTCATCAAGAGCAGGGCTACAAACCAAAACGACAAACTTTCTTTCGCGAAGATATTCAACTTACAAATTGCGAAACGATTTCTTAAAATTAGACCAATCAATGATATTAGTTGATATTACTGTATCGATTTTTCGGCAGGAAACAGCATCTAGGGTTTGAGCCGGCCATGCCCTGGCAATGCCACATGAAGGCATCCACACTCGGCCTATCTGAACTGAGAAGTTTGCCAAACAAGTACCTGTCTGCTTGAATCTATTTGTAGATTCCAGGCACCTGTGAAAAAGCAGCTCAAGGCCAATTCAAAAAACTATCTACTCATCGTCGTTCTCATCGATTTCATCATTTTCTTCGACATCTTCGGCCTCATCTGGATCTTCTTCATTCTCAACGTCCTGGTCAACGTAGCCTTTCAGAGAAACTGGCTCAAAGGCGTCGATCATGGCGACCAGTTCCTGAAGAGGTTTGAGCTTGTAGTCGCTCAAGGCATGGTCTATTTGCTGGATCCATGCTTGCACCTTGGACCCGTACAGGACCTTCTTCCTGACTTTGACGAAGAAGGCGTCGAAAAACTCACCTCCTTTCAGGAGAAACTTCTCGACGGTGATGGAGCCGCTCCGGCCCTGATATTGATATTCAATAGTCTTTCCTTCGCAGTCCATCATTGCTTTGGAAGGCATCTTTTTGCCTTGGAGCACAAGAAGCCGCTTCAGCTCCTGTCGCACCAAGGCAACACCTCTCTTGCTTCTTCTGTAGTTGGCGACGATCGGCTGAATGTATTTGGCTTCACGTTTCTTGTAAGGATGCTTCTGCACTGGGTTCTCATCCTGCCCCTCAGATTCGTTCATGGCCACGAACGCACGTCTGCTGTCCTGGCAGGCCACGTTTTTTTCATTTTTCATTTTTTTTGGCAGGCCACGCATTCATCAAAAACACAAGGACCAATTAGACTAGCAAATTATCAACCATCATTTTTCATATGTTGATCTATGTTGTTTTTTCAGGAAAATAATATTTAATAAAATTATCATCACCAAACTTCGTGCTACCATTCTTTGCTCAATTCCAACCATAGGTGCTCATGTTGATGGGTCTGAAATGATCTTCTCCATGTCTTTGTCAAAAATATCATTGATTAATTCAAGGAGTAAACCATCTTAGACCCCTGTAGGTGCACTATGATGCATCAAAACGTATGTCAATCTGTTGTGCAAACGACCTCAGAAATGATTACCTCACCTGTTTTCCTAGAATGGGTCAATTGATGACACATTTTAGCAACATTTAGCAACTACTTTCATTAATTCCTCCATTCCAACCACAGGCATTGGAGGCCCATACCTCATGTTGATGGGTCTGAAATGATCTTCTCCATGTCTTTGTCAAAAATATCAGTGATTAATTCAAGGAGTAAACCATCTTAGACCCCTGTGGGTGCACTATGATGCAT
>Ga0126342_10008040_pt1 | contig 18865 bp, 14 predicted proteins | sample Cyp1metagenome_FD_92528 | JGI IMG/M metagenome (GOLD analysis project Ga0126342, IMG submission 92528) | Coral microbial communities from Lord Howe Island, Old Settlement Bay, Australia - Cyphastrea 1 metagenome | ecosystem: Host-associated > Invertebrates > Cnidaria > Coral ... | reverse complement strand
TCGTCTGGAAGGGGGGTCCTCCCAAATCGCTTTTTTTTCGTTTTTTTTTTGTTTTTTTTTTTTTTTGTTTTTTGTTTTTTTTTCTTTGTTTTTTGCCTTTTTCCTTGGCAAAAGCAAAAAAAAAACAAACAAAAAGCAATTTTTGATCCCGCCTCCTCCCGGGATCCCCCCAGCCAGGTCCCGGGGTAGGGTCAGGGGGTTGGACCCCCCAGCCCAGGTCCCGGGGTAGGGTCAGCGAGGAGGTTGGACCCCCTTCTGGGAATGTCGGGTCCAGCTGAGTGTGCAGGCCTCTTTCCATCGTCACCTGCGCTTTTTCCATTGGTTCTTGCGTTTCTTGTTACCATTGCCTGCTGGTTTCATTGCTTTCCTGGGTTTTTACTTGTTTATTGTTTTTTTTGCTTTTTCAAATCGCATTTTTTTGTTTTTTTTTCCAATCTTTTTTTTTTTTTCAGGCGTTTTTTTTTGCATGTTTTTTTGCTTTTTCAAATCGTTTTTTTTGTTTTTTTTTCGCTTTTTAAAAAAAAACAGGTTTACAGGAGTTAGCTTGTATAGCAGACAACATAAACCTCAGGTAGTTTTTATTATTATATAGGTGTATTTATTATTAGGTGGTATTTATTATTAGGGTGCAAAGCTTCCCCCTAATACTAAATTTGGAACCCTAATATAAAAAACATGTTCTTCTATATATTTTTCAAAATCGATTAAGTTTCCTTTTAAAATCTAATCAAAATATTGCCACAAATTGGATTTCGAAGCTTCCCCTTAAAACTAAATTTTAAACCCTAATATTAAAAACTATTTTTTCATTTTTGGTTTCTATTTCAAAATCGATTAGATTTCCTTTTAAAATCTATCTATTGATATCTATAGAATATTGCCAAAAAAATGGATTTCGAAGCTTTCTCCTAATATTAAATTAAAAAATCGTATTTTTTTCGACCTTAAAAGACGGACCCTAATAAAAAAACACCCCGGGGTTGACTAGTTTTTATTATTAGGGGGTGAAACCCTGAAATGGTAGCTTCATTTTTGAATTGTTCTAAAGAGGATCAATTAGAAATCAAATTGGCCAACCTCAAGTTTTCCAAAATTGGAGACAGACCCTAGTTTTTATTATTTGGGAGGGGGGTTAGTAAGGTTAGTAATAGGGGGAAGGGATTATTGTTCATTGGGTTCACGGTGTTTCCTTTCCTTTCTCGTTTCTCTCATTTCAATGGCCATTTCAGGAACCTAAATTGGAGGTACCTACCATAGATAAGGCCTATATAAGGCCTATGTAAGGGAATATCACCACCAAATATAGCCTTATATGGTACAGTACCTTTATTTTAGGATCCTGGAATTCCCATTGATCATTCCGAAACGACCGAAACGGTTCTCGAGGAGAGATTTGGACAAGCGATACCGTCGCCAAATGGCCGAAATGCACGACAGTCACGAAGAGCTGCAGGGTGTGTCTTGGATCAACCTGGCCTGGCTGTCCCAGGTTTGCTAAGTTGGTTTATAACTGGGTGAATTCTATGCTGAATTATGCTGAATCTATGGTTTTTGGATGTTTTTGGGTATGATATAATTATATAATTCTTAGATGAACTTGCTGGTCAAACCCAGGAATCTTACCTGGATCATAAGCCCAATTGCAACTGGACTAACCCTACTGATCCTGCTATGATATAGTAGCCTGTGTGCACTGATCCACTTCCTAGTTGGGGTGAATAAACAAGTAACAACAATGGGGATTGAATGTCGAAAACAAGCAGATTCAACGTCAAAACAAGGATTCCACCGGCAGAAATTGAGAAATCTTTGGGGAAACGTTGCTGAGGGGTAGTTTTCTCGTCATATTCGGTTGATAACCATCAACAGTGGGTTGTATGTCATAACTATAGCTAATGTATATGCTAATATTTATGTGTTTTTTTCCTGCAGGGTATCCAAGATTAGTCGTGAATTCTTCAGAAACATCTGAGAAAAGGAGTTGAAAAATGGGCCATCGAGCTGGATGAGCTGGCGCATTGCCCGGACTTGTCCCATGCAAAGTTCTCAAACTATGGTCAATTCCGATCTCTTGCCAGTCCGAGATGTGTAAATTTGAACAGTTTCTTGGATCTAGGTGTGTTCAACTTCATGTGTTGAAGTCTTTGAAATCAGCAATGCCATGCCAATCTGTGGGAATTTGCATTTTTCTAATTTGTTTCTACCCTATCCCCTGAAAGAGAGGCCAAATATGCCACAATCTTGAATCAACAAATCTATGTGTGTCAACATGTTCCAAAGATTGTTTGAATCTCAGGCTGTCACCTTACTTATGCTATGGGAATGTGGCGGGCCCTTTGCAGCCATTTGCAGCCCATGTTGTTGTGTCCCTGTTGCCTAGGAACATCGCTCAGCACATAAAGAGGCCGCACTCTGCATGATCGATGCCCTCGTGCGTGCATGTGTTTTGCAAGACTAACCTTTGGTAAACGTTTACATAGCTATGGAAAATAACCATCTTCAATAGCAAATAGTAATAGCAAATTATTAAATTACCGGAGGGTAAACCTGTCTACCATTTTCTACCTTCAAGGGAACGTCCAATGTTGACAGCCAAGGATATTTCATGTTGACAACAAAACGCACCGTGGCAGGCACAGACAATGTGCAAGAAAAATATCAAGGCCTTTCTCCGACCGGCAACAGATCAAGGTGGAAGAACATGTTCATTATCATATATATAGTGTTTAAAAAAAACAGTTTGTATATATATATATATATACATTGCATTATATAGTTATATTTATATATAAGTATCTTATATGTATTACAGTATATGCATACTATTATGTAATGGGCTCGGCTTGAGGAGCTTGTGTGCAGACCTTGGGTACGCATGAGATTGCATGAGAAGGTGTTTTTTCCCCAGATGTGCATCCCCCTGTTCTAATTGATGTCCCCTTTCAAACCAGACTCCTACTGTCGCGACCATTGGAAGTTGAATCGTTGGATTCCCCAACATCCACAACCTCCAGAACTTGTGCTTTGAATTCAGCTAATTTTCAGAATTGTTTATAGTTTGTTTGCTTTTGGATCTTAAGCACGTGAAAATTTCATTTCAGAACCTCCACAAGACGTTGGGAGCAGCGTTTGATTGCCCAGGTCAAATCACTGCAAAGTATCCACCTTTTCATTCACAGCAAAAGATTGGAGGCAAAAAAACACCAACTTGACGTCGCGAGGGCATGTTATCGTTGTTACCCTCCGGTAATTTGTTACATAGCTATTGAACATGGCTATAGAAATAGTGGATTTTCCCATTAATAGCATGGTGGTTTTCCATTGTTTTTTGTTAACGTTTACCAGAGGGTTACCCAACTTTCCATGGTTATTTATAGTGGATTTCCCCACCATTTTCCATAACTTGATGGTTAACCCCCCAACTTTCCGGCACTTGCTGTGCCTCCAGCTGCGAGGTCCTGGCCATGGGCGTTCTGGAAAGCTTGGCCACGCGGACAGGCCGGACAGGTCGAGGCCACGGCCCGGTGGGTTTTTGTCGGGGATCAAGCGGTTTTTCATGGGAAAATTTACTTCGGAAAGCCCCATATTTCATGATAAAAACCCATGGGTTTCCGGTTAAGATTTTCCCCAACAAACCAACCCAATGAGTTTTTTTTTGTTGACCCTGGGATGACTCTCATATTTCTATATATTTCTGGGACAAAGTGGCGATTTTATGGAATATTGATGAGATTTACTGTGGGTTTCATGGGATTGAATGGGATATCAATAGGATTTGATTTGATGGAACTACTGGGTCAGCTACTATCAATGGAATATGAATGGACTATTGATGGTATATACCATTTGGAAATCATGAATTATTGTTTACAGCTGGGAAAATCATGTACAAATGGTAAGTTGAATGAGTCTTGGATTGGCTGAGTCGATAATGGGAAAACCATGGAAAACCACCATTTGGAGAATCGATGAAGGAAATACTATATTTTTTTGGAAGGGTCCTCAAGCAAATCCCAAACAAGGATGTATAGAACAAACGTGGCTTGCTGGAACCCCCCGAACTAGCCATGGAGATTGTACTGGTGGATTTTCCGCAAGCCAGGTTGATTACCAGAAGGTCGTGCATAAAAATCGGGCCTAGTAACCATCCACAACCCACTATTGGACCGATGGTTTAAAAGCAGTAAGGGTGATGCTTGGCGGATACACATTCAGTCAGCTGCACCCCAAAATTTGATGGGAATTTTGGGGTGACACCGGTGTGCGGTGTCCAATTTCGAACCTGGGTACACCTTTGGTTGCTTGGGATATGGGTATGGATCAATGCCTATTAATACCAGTTTTAGGGGGATGAACATCCATTTACCAGCTATTTTGATGTTCACCAGGGGTACAAGGTTTTGACACACTGCCATATGGCTATGGGTCGAAATTCACAGCAGAAGCCTTCAGGCAATTTTGAGGGCCTGAAAAGTCACTGACACTTACTGGGAGTTTGCTTTCTGTTTTCTTCAGCAATATGTCCTTCATGTTTCGGCAATATCCTCCGGTAATATTTAGAAAATCCACCATGACTGTAGATCATGTCCGAGCAGGAAAGCACCATGGATTTCGATAGCAATTTGATGCAAATTGTAATCGTTGGAGGCTACACCATCCCATGTGCTTCAGCTCATGTCAGGCGACGATTGGCCGCAAGGAGACAGTCCCAGCGCACGGACCTCGAACTTTTCCCACTGGTGGGTTAGTCAATGGAGGGTCCCCCCCATTCAACAACTAAAAGATTAATAGGAACAGTATTGACAATAAATAGATGAATACAGACGTATATTTATATATATATATATATGCACATACATACATATACACACATACTATACCAAACTGGTCCCTCTTTTTTTTTCTCCTCAAAGGACAATATTGGTAAATGGAGCTTAGCATATGGGGAGTCATCCCACGCAATTACTGATTTCAGGTTTTTATTTTGTCCAGATAACTCAGATAAACATGCTGTTCATCCAATTGGTCATTGGTCAGAGCTAGCTATTCTAAATATATGAATAACCCATGTATGTATAGAGAGACTGAGATGTAAGGTATATAACGGATTTGGACTATGATAATGGATTAATATTATGGATGATAAGCATTCCATGATACTACCAGACCGTTAATTTGTGTTCAAGTGTAGCACATGGAGATTCGCCATGTGTTTACTGTATAAGTTGTTATGTTTATGTGCATGTTTCTTTTTTCCCCGCTGTTGGCCTGCAACTGAGGGTGACTATAGATGTAGATATTATCCTGCGCTGCTCCTCATCAGCACACTATTCCTACCTGGCAGGTCTGTTTTATGCAGTGGGCTTTCACCCAGAATCCAGAGGCACAGATGGGATATGCTGAGCTTTCGCAGTGGTGCGACGCTTCTCATTCAAATCTTTGACGCTGCAACAGATTTGATCGCAAACATGTTCTTCGCCGACAAACTCCGATAAATGTTCGAAGGACATTTTGCAGGAACCCTGTGCAATTGGAATGTAAGAACGCATGACAATTCCGGCTTAAGATGTCCGAAATCACCCGTCCAGTGTTCCACTTCGCTGCGCATCCCAGTTTTATTGTTGCTTTTAAGTATTACATATTCCAGTTATAGGATATGCCCTGGTCAAACATGGCTGATTGACATGGTATATTTTGAATCAAGTATTATAGATTTGTGACCATTTATGATTGAATTTGACCATCAAGACTTTAAATTTAAATTCATAGATGGTTAATTCATAGATGGTTAGTTACTTCCTATAAAACCTATGGATCATCTATTGATGGCAACATTGACAATCCATTATTGAGCAGGGTTACCATGGATTACCATGTCTTACGGATTATTTGTATTTATTGGTAGTTTATCTATGACGCATTAAAATAACGTCCTTTTTGAACCATGGCAACATGGCACCCCTCCATGCACTGCGAGGCCTGGTGCCCTTTGCCCCCCGCACGCGATTTGAAGCACGCTATGGTACTGTCAGAGCAGCGCCTTGGCGAAAGGGTGCGATGTGTATTTTGTTCCTAAGCATCATGGGATATCATGAGCATTTTTTTTCCAAGTCATTGGTGGGTCAGGTTCTGGAGCAGTTGGATGCCTTGATTTTGGATATTGTACATCTAGCAAGAGGTTCCCAGTGCGCCATGGCTCTTCCACTAGCTGTTGGCTCAGTGAAGCATTATCAGCCACGGATGAAGCATTCAAACCACAGCTTGCAAGGACTTGTTCACGCTCAGTTTGTATTTTTGCTCGACGATATTCAGTCGAACAAACGTGAGTTATGGCAAAACTTACAGAGGAACACTGACGTCCAGGCGACGCGGAAGCAGACACTGGTTCAGATACATGGCGACTTGTCAGTGAAACATATCCCAGCTGCTGAAAGATAGATTGGATATGCTCTAGTAAACATGCCCAAGTTGAGGAAAATCAATGAATCAGCATGGATTATCCATGGATTGACCTCCATTGAATGGCCACAGAACCTCATTGTTCACACCACTTTGCTCTTGGTGACGCTTGGTCAGCCATGGGAAAACAGGGCTTCGATTCCCGGACAGCCTTGGCTAATGTAGCTTGTCATCAGCCAGGGATCTGTTGAATCGGCTGGAAGATATCCAAAGCTTCATCAGGAACATCGAACATGTTCAATGAAAGTGATGGTTTTTCAAGGCCTTTGGATTTCCACTTATATACATGTTTCTACTGGTATGTACATGAGATATCCATAGATATCCATGTGAAAGTGCCACTGGGAGAGAATTTGCAGCACTTGGAACTTCATCCAGATGACGGTGTCATGTTTCACATAATCTGGCACGAGCCCATGGTATTCCAGATCATGTTGGCATACGGCGTTGTTTGAAAAAAATGGTATACCCCATGGCATAGCCCATATATCACAATATATCATGCGGGTTCAACCAGTCTCCCAAAGGTGAATGAGCCCTGATGAGTGGTTGTTGCTTATTGGCCCTCGTTAGCCCTCAATAAACCCTGATGGTTGGGGAGTCAGCGCAGCGGGCCGCGGAGGCCCTCAACACCAGTGGCAAGGCAAAAGCACCTCCACCGAAGAAGGAGGTGGTGAAGGAAGCCCATGCCCCAAAGAAGCGCCCTTGGCCAAGCTAGCCATGGTGAGTGGCGATTTCATGCGGGTTTAGCCAATGAACATGGGGATGTCATGGCACTGTCATGGGGATTTCAATTGGTATATGATGGGGGATACTACGATTTGGGTGTGGCCACATGGGATATACCCCCCAAAATGACATTTTTTTTCAAGAACATCATCAACAGCCGGATTGGCGGCTGCGCCCTAAGCACTGCCATCAGATTCGCGAAAGAGAGGTCCCAGTCAACCTTGCAAGAATCGGCAAGAATACATCTGAAATTGGATTTTGGGACGCGTTTGTTTGTGGTCTTTTGGAGATCCTGAAGCATTACTATGTGCTGTAATCATTTGGTTTCCTGCTGCACTAGTCAAGGAGTGTGAGACAGAAGATCTCGTAATTCAACAGTTTGCTACGGAAAATCGTTATTTATTGACAGGTATATATATATATATATGTAACTATATAACTAGATAAGTCTATACCATCCAAACCATAGCTCAATGAAATTTCCGGAATCCCCTCCAGGTTCCCCCTCGGGTTCCAAGTTCTACCATGGGCCCCCAGACGAGGAAGGTGGAGAAAGCCGTCGTAGCAGACCCCCTGCCGAAGACCAAGAAGGAATTGGAGGAGGATCAACGCAGATATATGGAACAGATTCCTGGCTGCACTTTGATCATGGGATGATGGGGTCGTCTGCGAGGTGAAAGAAATGGCATCGAGAGTCCAGATGCAGGTTACAGTGATGTCCTGGAAATATGTGTTGATGATGGATGTTGGATCGCCCAAGCGAAGACTTGTGGCTACAGGTTTATGATCTGCGCACTTTGGCTTTGAAGCATGAAGTTTTACAAAGCCCATGTATTTGGGTTGGAAATTCGGTGAGTCACGACTTGCCACAGGAAAGAGGCGGAGAAGAAGCAGTTCTATGCGGCTGAAGAGGCCTTGTTTGATGCGACGCCCCTCAAGGTTGACAGATTTTCAGCAATGGGCGTTGGACCCTTGGAACAGGGAAAGAATGGGTGTATTACAATGAGCCCATTGTTGTTTTCACTTTATCCATAATCTTTATACCCTGCGTTTTGATCTTTGGGACATTGCAAAATGAAGCTCGCTTTAAGCTTACAGGAGTAGGAAGCCCGAGTGCTTCACTGTTGGCAGCCGCGGGGGCATCGTGGATAGAGGGGTCAGCGGGTAGGGATCGGCCCCACATGTGTACATCAATGCATTCAAGCTCGGTATCCCGGACAAGACTGTAAACATGAAGGTTGTTTTGAAACGGCAAGAGTGGCAGCTTGCTGCGGTTAAATTGCTGCACACAATGATCCTTTTCATTGACTCCTCTAAATTCTACACTGGCTGCTCGCATTTTTTGCGACTTCAGGCAGAATCTCAGATGAGTGTGATCCAAAATCATGTACCACCATGTGCCACCCCAAGAAACTGGCTTGCTTGAAATCACACACAGACACAGAAATTGGAGGAGCATTGGGCCCACAGTCTTTTCAGCCGTACAGACCTTGGCCCCTGACCTGGTCCTGGTCCTGAGAGGCCAGAAAACTTGCTGGAGCCAAAGGTGCAGATGAAGAAGCAGAGCTGATATAAGTTCTGCCGGTGGTTTTCTGACCATTTGGTGTCAAGGAGGGAAGGAGTTCGGAGCCGGGAATATGCATATTTTATACTCTCCAAATCTCTCCAATTAAATGGGGAGGAGCTACGAATAGAGCTTCTCAGCCATATGATGGATGAAATTAGATTATATTAGATGAACAGTTTTGAACAACAACCAGGCTGTACAAAATTATATAACGTCCTTGGATTTGGAGGGGTTGCTTTCTTGGAAGGGGAGCAACTGTTCAGACTGGGATACCATTAAAGTTGGGACGTGCGGCACAAGAATAACTTTAATAGATTTCAAAAGCAGGGATACACACTTCAATAGCCAACAAATGCAGAGAAAGCCTTAGTGTGTGGCTCTTTTGAATGTGGGAAATTCAGCACGTTGAGCGTCTTCTTTTTCAAAATTGTGCACATGGCTTTGACTGATGACCAACGTGCCAGACATAGACCTATGCCAAGTATACAAAGTTGATCAAAGTTATACATATACTGTAGAGCTAATTTACGTAGAGATATGCACTTGGATCGCCTTCAGGAATGGCCCCTACTTCCAATGCAGGCCCATATCCCGAATGACCCCTGAGACAAATCCTTAAGTTTTGTGTAGTTATGACTCGTATCTCATGGTGTTGCTTGTTGGATCAGCATTCCTATAGCAGAAATTGGTTCAGGGGAAAATGCACTTCGGAAATGCCTAACATGTTGGGGTGAAAACGATGTTCTCTCGTAGTTGTTTCCTGAAAAATCTATCCATCGATGGGGCTGATATCCTCATTTCAGTGTGTGATCAAGTATTGATTAAGTAATGTTAAGTCCACCGTTTTTTTATGGTTACATCCACCAATTTTTATGGTGGATCATGTAACTCCTTGTCTATCATAGGGTCTCCATGGGTCTCCCATTGTCTCTGTTGAGGAAGTGACCTACGTGGAAGACAAAGACACCCGGAAGCCCAAAGCGGTGCGCGAAAGCGGAATGATTGCTCACTGAGGTTTTTCATGTTCATGAATTGGGTCAACCTTCAGGTACTTTAGTACCTTAATCATTTGCTGTCAATGGTGAAATGTACTAACCAGCTATGTTTTTTTTTGGCATGGTTCGAAGATTCACCATAAATATGGATTTGTTTGAAAATAGGGTACCTCAAAATCCCCTGATTTATCATCAATTGTTCAATTATAGTATGTTATGTTGGGGTATGTTCCATTTTCACACACCCATATTCACCACCCCAAAAAGATGAAAAAACAAACACATATTTTCCATGTTTTGAACACGGGAACCCGCGATATATACTCTACTGGATAGGTAGTTTAGTTCTGGATGATATTTTGCAATACATGTATGTATGTCATATTGATTAGCAAACATTGTTGGGGGGGCACGATATCTAAGATTGGGAATGTAGACGTTGGTGTGGAAACCCAATATGGGGCGTCAGCGGTGCTAGATAAGTCTGTTATCCAAAACGTTATTCGAACCACACCTAAAAATCTGAAGAAGAAAAAGACGCAAACAGAACATGTTACAATAATTCAATAGGAGAATCATCTATAACCACAGCCCGTAAGGTTTAATTGCTCACAGCCACTTCCCAGGTGGAAACTCTCCCAGTAACTCAGAAGTGACCTGCTCGTTGCGCGAAGGTGAGCGACATCTCGGACTACTGGAAGAAGGATTTAGGCCTCCTTCCTTTCATGCCCACTGACAATGTCCAGGAGAGCGATCCGCCGCGTCTTTTCGCAGGCTTCAACGGTTGTGCCCAGTGCCCAGCTGCCCTCCAGGAGCTGGAGGTGCCGGAGGACCTGGATGTGTCCCTGAGGTTGCTATATCTTCAGCCACTCGGCTTCAGCATGGATGGTGCGGGAACAGGCGTTCCCCACTTGCTTTCTCTACACAGTGCGCATCACTCTACATGACTCAATGCATTTCTGGGTGAAATTGTGCTCGATTTGGGTTTTACATGGTGTTACTCCGTTTTAGATGGTGTTTTATATGGTAAAAAACATGTAAAAACCGTATCTGCGACCAGGAAAATCACAGAACACATCTTTTGAAGCAAATCTTTCCCAGCCAAAATTGCGAGTGGCCACGGAAATTAGGACATTGAACGACCAGCTGGAGAAGCTCTTGCGGATGCGTCCCTGGGGATGTGTTGGGGATGGATGGTCCGGCTTTAACATACACCCAGACCTCCGCTAGTTGTTGGGTAAATGTTGGCGGGGATTTTTTGGTTGTTGGGTAAATGTTGGGTAAATGTTGGGTAAATGTTGGGTAAATGTTGGGTAAATGTTGGGTAAATGTCGGCATTTAGTGTTGAGTTCTTATGATATGGAACTTGGATGAACTTAGACAGATCAGGGTGATCTGTGGTGTAATGTCCCATCATGCACGGAGTGGGAAACAACTTGCCCTCAGCAATCTTACCTGGCAGAAACTTCTCATTTCTATCCGATCATTCCTGCTCTTACCACGATTTAAATAGTGTTAAAGATGGTGATTCTAGCAATACCATTTTCTATGTTTGATTACTGCATAAGTGTTGGAATCGAATGAGCCATAATGAGCCTTTGGGGTTGTTCTCCATGGGTTGATCTTGCCCTGGGGCTGAGGTTTCCATGTCTTTTGGAGCCAGTGCATTTTTGATCCAGCTGTAAGTCGGCTCGTGGATTCCTATCTTAGGCGGGAAGCCTGCAGAAACGTCAGGGGTAAAAAATGGTTTGGATGGATGGATGGGAATTCAGAAGCTCGGGAAAAAATGTCGGAACTTGTGGATGACTAAGAAACAGAACTTTCAAACTTACCATTATATAAGAGATTGAGCTATGTCCTCCAAACCTAGCCAGTGCTTATTGGTGGGGACAGTCCTCACATGTCCTCACCACCACCTGTTAGAAACTGGAGTGAAGGCACTTTTGCGGCCAGGGTGGTGAAGATCTTTGGGACTCCCCCCGCTGCCCCAAGATATCTCTCAAAAGACTGGATGGACCAAAAACAACGAATTCTGTGGGCAAAATTGGATAAAATTGGCACCATTTGGCACCTCCGTCCCTGTGAGGTTTTGCCTCCGTAGTCATGATCTTCCAGAGGGTCAGGCAGATGCAGTGTCCATGGAGGAATTGATCCCCGACCATGGTGAACCATTGGAGATGAGGGTCCAAAAAACCATTGGAGATGAGGAATTTTGATGGTTCACCCATAGTATATATCCCAAAGTATATATATGCCAAAGTATATATATATATAAATTTATATAGATTTATATATACATATCCCATAGTACATTCCCAGTATATATCCCCTATTAAGTCCCATTAACCCCCAATTATGAGATAAACAGCTGCTAGCTTGCAAATAAGTTATGCGAAACTTGAGTGTTGTCAAGATAGCATGCTTTGACCTTTGACTCAGATAATCTCAGAGGATATTTCTGGAGATTTCTGGATAGGTTTTGTCGATCTGTTGGCGCTCACGATTTGGATTCCAGAGCGGCAGTGAGGACGTCATCCGCAACTGCTACTTCTCAAAGTGTTGTTTGTATGAGAACTGGTGCCAGTTCAAGTCCTTTGAAAACTTGTTGGTGCTTTCATTTTTTAACGATATGTTCATCCATTGAAATGGGATGATGAACAGAACATGCCTAATTATAACATATTATAACATGTTTCAGATGGGCTGAACCAGATCCTTTTGTCAGCAGGACAGGTGGTATATCTGCAAATTAGGTGTACCATGTGTGTCCATGTGTCATAGTACACTTTTTGGTGATTTGGGATGATTTGGGTATGGGGCTCTAGCAACCTTTAGGAAGGGATGTTCTGGGCCCTAGACATGCCCAACAAGTTTCCTAAGCAGTCGCCCCAGGCTGTCGCCCACTGAGGACCGCGTCGAAGGAGGTGAGCAGGCGGATGTTTCAACTCTTGGTGAGGCTCAGTCGGCCTCAGGAGAGTCCACATGAGTTCCTGTCCAATGACAAGTGACTCGGCTGATAGGATATAGATATGCTGAGAGGTAAAGCTGGGATGGTTGCTGGCAACGCGACATCACCATGGTTTTTCATGGGTAGATCACATCATGTGCAAGGAAGGAATGTGACTTTCCGGCGACCGGCAGTCTCTTTGGATGATACCGAGGTTTGCTCAAGTGATCCATGAACATCAGCTCTTTGACGTGCCAAAGATCATCGACGTTTGCGTGATTTATGGCGATGCGAATAGGACTCGCCTGTGATTTATGGCGAGTCCAACCAGTTTTTCCAGCTGCCAATGACCTCCCCATAAGCTCCATGTCTCATGGATCAATCCACTGTTTCGGCCATTTTCCATCGTTTTTTGTATGTTTACCAGAGGCTACCCCTTGGCAGGAACGCAGTGACGAAGATCGTCCACTCGATTTTCAGGCACCAGCCTCTCTTCAAGGCCGGGAACAGCTGAGTGGCAAAGGTCACTGGATGTTGGATGATGGTTGCCATTTCTTGCCCAAAACTGATGAAAAATGCCCAGTTTGATGATGTTTGATGATGTTTGATGTTGCCTCCTGAAATTCCAATTTTATATCTTTGGGGATCCTTGAAATCTTATGTATTCTTATGGTGGTTTCATTCTCTCCGCGTGTTAGTTTCTTGTTTCCTTGACCTGCCGCAACTTCCAATGATAATTTTGCCTGGAGCATCTGGCTGGCGACACTTCAGCGATGTGTGAAGACATGTTTTTTTTTTTCAGTTCTAAGTCTGGAATTATTATAGAAGCAACCCACCAGATATATATAAACATATAAATACACACACATATATATATATATTATACATGTGTGTGTGAACCTGATGGATCCTGATGGGTGATTTTTTCAGTTTTTTTTTTTTTCAGGATACCTTGAAAGGGATCCACCTTTGGACCTGGAATGACCTGCCCAGGAAGAGTTCAACTCAGTGGTGCGGCATATGTTGCCAGCAGCACTTAAGGGATCTCGTTGTGGGATCTCGTTGTGGGTGTTTCCATTGGTTCCCTGTGAGAAAAGGCGGGCTATGTTGAGATTTTGTTTTCTTTATGTTTCTTCTATGCTTTTGATTTCAGGTGGACTTGTCACTTTCAATTTTGCCAAGGCTTGTTTCGAGTATCATTGGGGTAATGTTTGGTAGCAATGGACTTCCGTACTTCGTGGGCGTTGCCAGATTTGATTTCTCAACCCTCCAGTTCAGCATCGCCATATTCTGCTGAGAGTCCGGCTCACATTGCCCTACATTCATATGGAGATTTCCTGAAATGGGGGTACCCCTAAATCATCAATCTTCATAGGATTTTCCATTATAAACCATCCATTTGGGGGTACCACCATTCTAGGAAACCTCCATATGTTCCAAAAGGATCCAAAAGGAATGTCGTTTTTTGCTCGTCAATCTCCCTGTTTTTTGGGGTTGGTTTGTCGCAAAACGGGGGTGCGCCCATATTTTTCTGTAAATGTCTGAGCCATTTGTTTTTTTCTGGGTCCTATTGTGCGACACTTGCAACTACATAGTAAGTAACTAGATGATCTCTTATAGCAACCCCATATAACCCCGAAGGATCAAACAGATTTATCACTATTAGAGTCGATGTTACTTTTCTGTCTTATTGGGAGTTTTGTTTCCTTTAATATATAGATGGGATAGTTGGATATATCCCAGGTATAGTTCGCTGGCTCCGGTGAAGGCTAGATGGACTCCTCCAATGCTGTGCCCCTCTGCAAATGGCAGCGCGGGGTGGCAAGCTGAAGCTAGACGAGCTAAGCGTGTCCCTTGGGACGGGTGCTAAGGAACAGGATCTGGCTGTTGGGAATGGTAGAAAGGTAAGATTCTACTAAGATAGTGATAAATTTATGATAAATTACTGTTCTACTTTTTTTTTGGGCCTGCTCCTCTCTCTCTCTCTATCTCGCTTTCTTTCTTTACATGTATATATTTATACATATGTACAGTAAATATAAATATTCTCTACATATATATATACACATGTAGATATAGAGACAACCATAGGGAAAAAAAAACATGTTTTTTTCCAAGCAAACTTGGACCAACTGGAATTGGCAGCCCACCAGCAAACACAGATTATCAGATTGAGGACACATGGGGATGAGGCCGACTAGGGATCCCCAAAGATGTATATGTCGCTATATTCAAGCAAATTCAATGCCACCACCGGTACATCATAATATATCATAGTATATATATATAAGAATATATGATTATATATGTACTAGATGGCCTTTCTATTTTCTGTTGGCTCTTTCTGCAGGCGTCGTAGTTGGTCAAGGAACCTGTGTGCAAGTTGCATAACCACATCGAGTACTGACCCAGCCCAGGTCGGAATGCAAAACCTTCCTGCCAGACATGTTGAGTTGCTTCAACGCTGCTGAGACGCAGAATCTGATGATTGAAGTGACTGTTATCACCAATGTTGGATCATCCGGGATTGCAAGGGAAATGCCTTCCATCATATGTATATATTGTATATTATATATTGTACATTATATTATATATTATACATTATATATTATATATTATACATTATATATTATATATTTTATGTTTTGTATTATATATTATATATTATATTATATATATATATGTGTGTGTGTGTATTTTTTTTTTCACTGGGCACTGTACAAGAGAACTCAGAGTTGCTGAGATCTGACATGCCCTGGGGAAAGCTCACATACGTTAACGTAAAGAGGCTCGGAGTTTGCCAATACTTTAAAGACGCTGCACAAACCACCTTTTGCCGATCATTTTATTTGTTGACTTGTGCTTTGGTTCATCAAAATCCATGAAAATCCATGGTGGTTTCATTGACTTGGTTCTGTTGTCCAATGAGTCTAATCCCGAAAATAATGAGGTACACACCCATCATTTGGTTTCCAACCTGGCTGCAGCATTACAGAAACAATGTTCTGAGGCCATTTTTTGTTTCTTCCCAGAGGATTGTGTGGAGAAACTGATGGGTGGCAGCCTGAAGGTAGACAGTTGCTTAGCTGCAGCGGAACCATCATATCTATTGTTGGTGCCTAGTTGTTCCACATCTAATTGTCTGTACATATATATATATATTTGTTATAGACTAGATAATTAATATATACATATGTGTATATGATTCTTGTATTTGCATTTGCTTGCCAGACCTTGGTTGGCGGTACGCATATATGTATTTATATATGCCGCATATTTATGCGTTTTGTTGGACTTGCAGCAAGACTGCCTTTCTGATTAAGCTATCATCAAACGATATGGATTGATTGTATCCGATTCACACTGAATGCAGTGCAGATGTGTATATATATATATGGACATGCAAACGATCCATGTAGACTGCATGATTTTTTGGTTTACCCATTGATATGTGTATTTATATATATTATATCGCTCCATATTATAAACCAGTTTGTGTGGTTAAATGTGTGTGTACAATAATTCTTGTTGTGCACGTGTATATATATATATATATATACATATGTATATATATATATATATATGTATGTATATATATATAGATATATTTATGTGCATGTATGACAATACATTTGTGTGTGTGTGTCTGTGTGTACGTATATGTATATCTATATATGTATGCACTTAGTATACTTGTTTATTGATTGGCTGCATGTTTGGAAATATCTCATATTTGTGGGGAATATTGAAGAAATGAGCAGGGAAGGGACTATCTGAAGTTTTAATTCCAGTCGATTTGTGGCATCTCACATGGACCAAGTTTCGCATGGAGCTTTCCTGAAATGGATGGGGAACTACCCCAAGTTCCGCTGGTTTATCCATGGAAAATCCCATGATAATCCTATGAAAATCCTATGATCCAATGGATGACTGGGGGTAGCATCCAATGGAAAACCTCCGGATCCTGTGGACATCATGCCCATCTGCCCATCGATGATTTTCACTCCAGCGACCCCCCGGAAAGATAGAACAGCGATAAAAACATGGAAAATATATGGAAAATATGGAGAAAAACCATGTTTTTTTTGCCGTTGGAAAATATGATCAGATTTCCGTTTCTTCCAGATCTCTGACTTCACTGTGGCTTCACCATGACGTCGGAGGGATAGCAAGGGGACTCTCATGGCCGGAAGTTTCAGTAAAATTCAGTAAATTCATATTGTCCCAGATGTCTACGATCCATATATGGTTTCAGGAATGCAAATCAAATCGGCTTCCTTCACCATCCCAAAAAGGAGGAGCAGTACCATCTATATCTCTATATCTTGTATCTTATCTCAATGGATTGGTTTAAGGGAAAACCTACAGGAAACCATCATTTGTACCACCAAATATAGGGCTTTCCTGTAGATTTTCCCTCAAACCAGTTCAATGATTATCTCCACATCAGGATTTGGTCGGCTCCCAAGGCGCAGCCAGCGAGTTGCCTGCCTTACCCTTGGCGGAAGCTCGGCTGGCAACGGGGCCTGGGACCTGGGTCAAGTTCAAAGGCACAGTGGCACTACAGTCACTACTGGGCCTTGAAAACGTGTCATTCTGTGTGGATTTAAATGGATTTTAATGGAGGTCATCTATATATATATAATTATTCAAATGCATGCTTATAACATAATGAATTATAATGAATTATATGGTCGTCGACACTTTCTTTTATTGACATACAGTCATACAGCATTTGTTTTTTATAATTCTGGTGACGGCTCGAATCATTAATTGTGGGATTCGAGAAGTTTGAGTCTTTTCGAGTCGAAAGATCATGTGGACATGTCTCCAAAATTGTGATTTCCCAGCCGTTAGCCTACAATATTCTACAATCTCATCATATTTCATACCCAAAAAGGATCAAATAGCCCCCTCAATCGAAACCCTGGTTGAGTATTGGACCCATTCATTTAGGGTTCCATTCAGGGGAAGTTACTGAGTATATATATATATAAATTACCTTAAGTGGGATCTGACTGGTCAGGACCATGGGAACTGGAAATCATGGGTGTTACATTTGTCAAGTCATTTGGTCGAATGCCTGGTCATTTTTGCGATTGAACCATCCTGTATAGATGGGGATTGGTTATTCAATTGGGATTTAAAATGGTTTAACCACAGAATAGAGGGTTATGACAGTTATGACCGTCAAAATAGGATATCTCGTCATAGCTGATGAATGGTTGTAGTGGCCTTTTTCCTGCCTGATCCAGGGATAGTTACCCAGAATAGGGATACCTATCAAGCACCGACATGGGATATGACAATATGATTACCCTCTGGTAATTTAACATAGCTATGGAAAATCACCATTTTTAATGGGTAAATCCACTATAAATGGCCATTTTCAATAGCTATGTTAGTTTACCAGAGGGTATTCTGCGCGGAAGCCATGGCCTGGATCCGAAGTTTCAGATTCTCAGTATATAATAGTATATATATATGAATTAGAGAGAGAGAGATATATATATGTGTGTGTGTGCTGGTTGGTGGTTTGGATTTTTTTATTTTTCCATAGGTTGGGAATAGTACTCCCAACTGACTTTCATATTTTTCAGAGGGGTAGGTATACCACCAACCAGCATGACATATATATATATATGTGTGTGTCTTTGTTTTCTGCATATGTAGATGGCTGGAAATCCCTGGCCATTTCAATGGGAAGATCACGGAAGCATTTTTTGTGGCATGGTCCCAAGAAAGCCGACAGATGTGATATTTCATCCACCCGGTAAAGCACAGCATGGTAAGCCAACAAAATAGGCCTTGAAATCCATGGCAGTTCTGTTCTGAAAATGATCTATCCACTGTGGCTTCACTGAGGATTTGATGGTGATTCTGCACGATGCCATTTGCGCCCTTCGTGACAAAGATGTGCCCTGTTTGTTATGAAAAACCTGAACCAAAATCTGTTGGTTGGGAGGATCCCGGAGGATCAGGCCCTTCTGCTATATAGAGTGGATAATGGCAGCGGTTGCACTTACAAGGTACTGTATAACCCCACTATGGAGACGTTCGGAACTTAGGAACTTATAAGTTCGAAATAAGTTCGACGCTATGTAAGGGTTTTAGTAGGGCTCAGAAGCTAAGTTCAAGATAAGTTCATTGAAATTTTTGATAACTTGT
>Ga0126342_10008039_pt1 | contig 18866 bp, 14 predicted proteins | sample Cyp1metagenome_FD_92528 | JGI IMG/M metagenome (GOLD analysis project Ga0126342, IMG submission 92528) | Coral microbial communities from Lord Howe Island, Old Settlement Bay, Australia - Cyphastrea 1 metagenome | ecosystem: Host-associated > Invertebrates > Cnidaria > Coral ... | reverse complement strand
TGGCCATGCCCTCTGGGCAAGGTCTGAACATGACTCTTTTGGCAATACTAAAAGTAAATAGAGCTAATTGACTTTTAGTATTGGAGAAAAATTGGAGTTGCGGAAAAATGTTTCTACTATTGAAAAGATATCACTATTGGTCAGACAACATTACCAAGTTTTATCTCATGATGTGTAGGAACTGAAACCCCTTCGAAAGGCCCAAAGATTGGTGGTCCGCTTGAATCCCCGTAATTTGCGGGTCAAAAGTTTAAAGCCTTGTGCTTCAATGGTGTATCATTGTGCCTCGATACAAATTTCAAATATTTGTTTTAAATGTATCATTCAAAAAAATGGAATGTTCAATCATATGTTTCTCTATGCTATCCAAATGATATAATCCATTGTACTTTGTGGTTCCATTAAATCACCATGAAATCCCTTGAAGATCGCCATTAATGCCATTCAACCATCATTCAACCAGTAATAAATCATCATTCAATCCCATGAAAGTCGGTAAATCCGTTGGAGATCCCAAACCCCATTCAATCCTCTTTCAATCATCATCAGATCATTATTCAACCAGCTAGAAACCCTTTCAAAATCCCATTTTAATCCCATTGAACCCCACTGAATCCCATGAAAAAACATCATTCAACCATCATTAAACCAATTTTTCATCCAATGGAAACCATTTGAAAATCCAATTTTTTGTAAACCGATCCTTAAAAGCGGTCAGGGCGACGGCTATGACTTGGTCACCGGCAGCTGCCAGATCACTTTCGAGGCGCGGCGCTTGCAAAGCCACCCCATCCCACGCGATCCCATCCCTTCGATATGGCGCCTGGATATTTTAGTACTAATAATATCAGCAATATCATAATAGTAATAGTAATAGTACTAGTAATAGTACTATAATAGTTATTTAATTAGCAATATGATATTATTTTAGTAATAGTGCTGGTTAACCATAAGTGAGGTTAACCAATGGATAACCAATGGATAATGGTGAATAGTGGTTAATAATGGTGATTAATGGATGATTAATGGTGAAGAATAGTGACTAATGTGGTTAAAACAATGCCATAAACTACCCATGACAGGGAATGGTAACCATGGCACCTTTAAAAATGGTGATCTGGGGGATGGTTTATCATTGTTCTAACCACATTAATAACATGTTCGAGAATATTATAGTACATATTTTTGGATTTTAGTACATATTTTCTATATGGTTTAATGTTGGTTAGTAGTAATAATAATCATCATCATCATAATAGTAATAGCAATAGAAACAAGTAATCTGAAATTTAACCAATAAGTAATATAAAGTAGTAGTGGTTAGTAGTGATGAGCTAATTCGACTCGAATGGTTAGCAATAATAGTCATTATAGTTCGCAAAAATTTCAGTAATATACTTCAATAGTGCTTAGAAGTATTAATGTTTTTCATCATATCATAAAAGTAATACATATACATATGGAGATAAATATAGTTATAGAAATGAGTAATAATGTGTAATCATAGTAATAGTAACAAGTATTAATAGTGGTTGGTAGTAAGAATAGTAGCAAGATATTGTTAATAAGAGAATTAATAGTGATAGGGTATAATACTTCCATCACTATGGTTAGTGTCAAGGGGCTGATAGTAGTGGTTAGTAGTGGTTAGCTAATACTGGTTGATACTGGTTTATAGTGGTTCGCAATGGTTTTTACTGATTGACAATGGCTGGTAGTGAGCATAACATATTTTATGATGAACATGAATATATATATATATATATATATATGTTTTATGCCGTCTTACCCACAATAAGAACGGATACCATGGTTTCCATTATTGATACCGATAATAGTGTTTAATAATAGTCACATTTATGGATAGCTGGTATAAAAGCGACCATGTAGCATTTGGCTGATGATGGTTGACCATGATTAGATGACAGTGAAGTGGATACTTGATGACAATAAGGGATTTGCCCATCAAACATTGTGCTTTATCATGGTGGTTCATCATGCTGCAAGCATAGGGATGATATACCTGATCTTGAATACATTTGTGAATCTGTGGAATACTAATCCAGGATTCCGTTTGGGGATCTCATTGGGGTTAGCTGGCTACCATGGAAACTTGGAAGACCATGACCATTGAGAATCCATCGTTAACACGGTGGTGAAGTGGTGGGTTATCATTACCAGTAAGTGGTTGAGAAGCCTGGTTAGCTGATTCAGGATGGAGGACCAGGACCATGTGGGATAGTATAATAACCCCGGGCATTTCATTTTAGCTTGGCTTGCACCTTAACACTGCCAGCGCATTGCCGGCCCAGAAAACGATAAATAATAAAACAAGAAAAACAATAACGAGCTTATACATGTACATGTTCATGAAGCCTGAAGATGGCAACCTGCACAGGCCTCACATTGTGCTGAATGACCATTGTTTACACCTAATTGCGTGACCTGTCAGATGAGTGGCTTTTGACAGCGCATAGCCTAGCTATAATACGGAACATGCATGGTAGGAAAGTGCTGATTCAATAGGGATACAAAAACAACTGGGGATTTAGTGGGATCTTAGTGGAATATTGGCAGGATGTATAAATATACATGGCTTTTTAGGCGTGACTTCCAAAGGATGGAACAATGATTCACCATCATTTTGCAGTTACGGCGGTGTGTCCTTTTGGGGTGTCGACTTTTTCTAAAATGATAGCAATGTCGGGTCAACGCTGGATGGGTCTTTGGGATACAAGGAATCTTTGCCAACCAGCTGCTTAAAAGCAGCGTATCCAAGATCGACCGTATGGGATATCATGGGTTTCTAAGGCTAGGAGATTGTATAATGGCATTTTCGGTGTTACGACTCCTTAGTAACACTTTTACCGTCCATTGAATAGCAAAGCTGGAGATGAAAGTAACCCATACATGATGATGAGCATTGGAGGAATCATCCCAACTCAGGTTCTGTAATTGACGGGTTTGTTTCTCACGTTGTCTATTGTCCAAGCCCAACAGCGACGCCAACACTTGGTGGCTTTCTCGTCACCAGAAACAGGTCCATTTAGTCGTGAAATTTCGTTTCACAGTGTCACAATGCACGTCATCAGCAGCACATGTTGCCGAGACTTCTACGCCACAAGATTTGAAACAAGATGTTCTACAAACTGTGTTCCTGCAATGTGCTGCCCCAGTTCGTTGTTTTTTTTGGGGAAAATAGCTAGATTAACCTTGCTTGCGGTGATTGTATCTATGGCTAGATCGGCAGCGCGCCAACTTCTTACCGGGGGGGCTACCCTGCTTGGCCGCCATGGTTGCGCTTGAAGTAGCATATGTTGTCCTTTTTGCCGCACGTGGCTTCCACTCATTCCCCACCTGCCAGGTGAGGGTCTGTAGATTTTTAAAGATTCAGATAGAATTGTCAGACAAAATGTCAAAGAACATATGTCAGAGAGAATGCCAGATAGAATGTCAGAACGTATGTCGGACAGAATGCCAGACAGAATGTCAGAAGATGCTGAGCCGTTTTGGGGCCCAAATTAGTTGCAAATTTTGATTCGCACATTGACCATTGACCTCATGAAAGGCTTCGATCGCAGTGGACTTAATCGCCATCTTCGTCAGGAAGCAGAAAGGCAAGAACCAGATCCCGAACCGACGTTTTCTCAGACTTCAATTATCTGTGAGAATGGGTCGTCGCTTGGTTCAGAAGAAGAGCCAGAAGAAGGGCACTTGGTGATAATCTTTTTGCACACCCCATGGGTCACGGTACAAATGCGGCATCTGAGGGTAATCGCCGAGAATCTTGAGGGGGATGAGGTGATGGAGTACAGGGAACTTTGACAACAGATGCTGTTGTAGTTGTAGTTGCTGTTGTTAGAATTTCAGATAGACTGCCGGACAGAAATTTAGAAAGAATGTCGGAATAGATACACTATAGAACATTAGAATAGATGCCAGATAGAACGCCAGAAAGGTTGTAAAAGTATATGCCAGAAAAGAGTGTCAAGTAGAATGTCAGAATTTATATGCCATATATTTCCTGATGATATGTCAGAAGCTTTGTCAGAATAGAATGTCAGGGCGGGGGCCCGTCCAAGTAAAGTTATGTGGTTCATTTGTTTTTCCTGCTGTGCGTGTCGCCTTGGCGGCGAGCGTTTCGACAGCCCCTTGTAATTTTGGTTTGACCGAACATAGAGGACATTATAACTGACAACTTTAATAGGCCGATAGGAGCTTGGGGGCGTTACATCTTCAGGCAGGCCCAGATATTTCCATGTTGTGCAGCATGTTTTTTAAGAAAGGTTTGCCAAGCGAGCAGATCTGTGCAGGCTGACGTTCTTCAAAAAACGTTTTTGTAGTTTCAAGACGTATTGGTTCCCAAGACAGCTGGCTGCATGAGGCAATTTAAAGCTATGATGCTCCCAGCCACGTGCACAAGTGTTTTGGAGGTTTGTATTTTCACCTTACTACTTAGCGGGTTAGCGAGTTCAGTATTTGACCAAGGTTTCTATTTCATGTGACAGCTAAGTCACAGCTATGACGCATATGCCTTTTTTTCATAAAACATTATTCGCTGATGTTTCTGTTCAGCTATTCACGTTGGTCAGATTACTGGTCAGATTACTTGTTTCTTGTGTACAAATCATCATCAACCCGAAGCAGTCATATTCAGCCAGAAAAAATCAGAAATGCTCCATTACAACCCAACTAATGTTGAAATTCAAGGCGTGCCTGCACATACTTATTAAGTTTCAAAATAGGATTTCGACACAAGGTAGGTGTTCCGGCAATAAGTTAAGGTGGTGTATAAGTTCACCAACTATCTTTATATCCCCTATAAAACCCAACGGTTAACTAAATTATAAGTCAAATTCACATATCTAAATCCCATGAAAACACCATGAAATCCTTTTAATACCATTGCTGGTTGGGGGTTTGGAACATTTTTCCATATAATGGAAATTTCAAAATCCCAAGTGACTTTCATATTTTTCAGAGGGGTAGGTATACCACCAACCAGTGATTGTATGGTGATTAATGGATCTTATTGGTTAATTATTATTAATGGTGATTTAATGGTGATTTATGTAATGGTGATTGTATGGTAATTAATGGGGATTGTAATGGGTTAATAGGTTTACCACCAACCAGTTATATAATATTATAATAACCATCCATTAACCATCCATTTACCACCATTAACCATCCATTAACCACCATTAATCACCATGAAATCCTTTTAAATACCATTAAATCACCATGTTTTTCTGATAGCTATCGCTCCCCCGGGGGCCTCACCTTAGCAGGACCTGACGCCCGCGGACTGCATCGAATACTGCTTTCCAGAGGCGCGTTGCGGTGCGCGAATCCTGGGAAATCCCTGCTTCCCCTGGCAGAACCGCAGGATATCAGTGTTCCGGCTTAGGATGTTTAGGATAGTGCCCCCAAAAAAACTAAGGTCATCCAACTTTACCTTCTGGTTATTTATCATAGCCATGGTATAGATGGCCCATAGAAATAGATGGTTTACCTAGCTATAAAATGGTGGATCTTTCCATGGCAAACTGTTAAATAACCAGGTGGTAGCTGGGAAATCCCCTGCAAGTATGGGAAAATCAACAATCGCGGGTTTTCCAGCACGCTATGTTTGAGTACCAGGGGATAACCAATGAAAAATACAAAATCTGACCAAACAAGTGAAGGGTTTAACAAGCAGATTCAGAATGGGACCCCTTAGTATTGGGATAGTACGGTAAAGTAGGCTAAAATGAGATACAGTGGCATTTGTCAATCAGTGAGTTGAACCAAGAGGCATAATAGGGGGAGACAACAGTTCAACCAACCAAATGACGATATGATATAGTCTTCAAAATATGGAGGACATCGTTTAACTTAACGTTTATAAGCTGATATACTGGACATGTTTTCACCAACATGTGTCCTGATCACTAACAAAGTGTGGATACAATCCATTAAAGGGGATCCAAACCAACAGTTTTGTGGGTGATATTGTGCAAGTTTCATCATGGAAAATGTTTCGTTCAACTGACAAGGTTTGAGGGTAAAACCCAGTTTTTTGTTGATAATATAGAGCCAGTTTTTTGTTGATAATATAGAGTATAGCCGGCTATGTCATATCCATCAATATGTGATTTGGTTTTGCCGGCAGGGATTTTGTGAGAAATCCAATGGCTATCACTTTGGAAAACCCTGCATGGATTGACCTTTTTGGAAGTGGGCTATGTGCGTACTGGTGATTCTACCCATTACCCTCTGGTAAACTACGAGTTTGCTATTGAAAATTGTCATTTATAGTTGATTTGCCCATAAACAATTGGTGATTTTTCCATAGTTATGTTAGTTTATCAGAGGGCAAATGATGACCCCCAAAAAAACGTTCCATGATTGTGCTATAACTATGGAGGGCACAGAAGCTGACCAAAACATGGCGCCCAGAGATGGTGAAAAGTGAAATCTTCACAGACGGGTATGGCTCAAGTTGGGTCCATGCCCGGGTTCCACCAAATCAATCCAAATCATACCAATTTCGGAGATCAATTGTCAGGGTTGCTCCAAGCCTTAATGGGCAAATGTTAGCCGTTTTTGTTTTTTTTGGGCGGGAAATTTGGCATTTTACGTTTAAAGATCTACCTAGCGTTCTTTCCCAACGCCAGTTTTCGCAACCACAAAAGAAGGCAAAGCCTGTGGTTCCGGCTACAATATGAATTTCAGAAATAACATACGGCCAGCTTGGGGTTCCATTATCCATGACCAATATCTATGGACACACTATCTATGACAATGCTATAGCTAGTCTAGTTGGTGGTTTCAAACATGGCTTATTGTCCATTTCATGTATGGGATAATCCTTCCCATTGACGAACTCATATTTTTCAACATGGTTATTGCCCCGCCAACCAATTATGGTTGGGCTCTGTCCATCCACAGCGGCGGGCACGGGGGCACCAGAAATCAGCAACATTGATCCCCAGCCATTTGGCACCATGCAATCCCCCGGATGGCAGTGGATGTTGATGCATTTGGGGGGTTTTAACGTCGATGATATCATTTTCTTATGTTACTAGTATCATCTTAATTCTCCATTTTCACTGGTTATATGTATAATTAATTGATGTATATATACATATATTCCCTTTATGGTTGGTTCCCATGTGGTGGCAGTATCAAAGAAATTCTTCAACCCTTGCGCCCTGCAACAGAATGGCTGGATCTCCAACAGAACCTGCAAGCAGCAAACATCTTGGACGGAGCAAGGCGTGCAGGCGTCCCTATGTCAAATGCTGATGAGGAAGAAGATTCCAATGTCGAATTGACTTGTGCAATCTGCTGTGGCATCACCGAAGCCTTTTGCGACGGCATGAACAGTGGTTTTTACATTGAAACTACAACGAAACCTGTGCGGCAACGGCATCGGATTCTGATCCGTGATGGGATGAAACCACCTCAGCTGCAAGACACCCTGGGTTCAAGATATTTTTCGGTTATTAACCTACCCTTGAAATATATATATATATATATGTATGCATGTATATGGGGATTATCATAATCCGTCATGGGAATCCCCGATCTTAACCAGTAGAATTGAATGAATCTCAGTTCTTGGCAATAAGCTCTTTTTGCCATCGGTAAGCGGGTAGCAGCTAGCAATTGCCAATTTGGTACGTGTTGCTACGTTCCATATCCCCATGACACAATTGCGCATCAAACATCATTCAAGAAAAAATGTGATATTCACGATATTCCAATCATCCACCAATAAAAATGCATGATATACTAGCATTTTTTCCCCAGATGCGGTGTTTGTCCAAAGATTGAGTCTACCACATAGTCGCCATTCAAATAGGACTTGGAATGATTGACCATTGGTTTTTGGGGCACCTTTTTGTAAAAGGTAGTGCCCCATAGTTAGAATGTTAGAAGAGTTGGTTCATGAGCAGGTTGACTTGGTTTTGTGCCTCCAGTAGATTAACATAAATAAGATTAAAACATCCGCACTTTTCCGATATTGAGTAGATCATTTCTGAACTTGAAGCCCGCAAGTAAATCACTGATTGGTGGTCGGTGGTTTGGAACATTTCTATTTTTGCATATCCTGGGAATAATCATCCCAACTGACTTTCATATTTTTCAATGGGGTTGAAACCACCAACCAGATCATAGTTTCCTGTTACCATTTATCCCATTCATCCCAGTGAGAATTCCCCTTGATGGATGGTTTTGCCAATATATAAAAATGCCAATTTTCCATAGCTAAAATCACACGAGTGGATGGCTTTCCCACTATAAGCCCATTAAATCATATTATATCCTCGTATATCACCATTATATCCCAACGTGTTCTGTATGTTTACTGAAGGCTAACTGGGGAGCGCCACCCATCGATCAACAACAACTCTCATAAATCAGCTATAAAAAATGTTCCATTAAATCCAACTAAATGTTGATAAAATCTCATTTTCCTATTTTTTTTAGGGAGAGGGACGCCACCAGGTCCCCATTGTTACAGTGTGTTATGATGTTTTTGTTGATACTTTATGCTTATAATTTGTATTTTGATGATAGCCTCGCAAATAGCTTGGTTATAAATAAGCTAAGAGGAGCCTAAGGGTATTTATTCTCATAGCTTTCTGTTTTTGTTTATGGTATCAATGGGAATGTCAGGATCTTAAAATGGAGGTATGCACTATATAAGGGCATATTTTCTAGGGATATTCCCTTACATTGGCCTTATATAGGCCTTATATATGGTAGGTACCTCCAATTTAGGTTCCTGAAATGGCCATTGATGGTATGACCGTTTCCCAATCGCTCCCTAGGCGCCGAGCGAGTGGCACATGGCGCAGGTTTCTCGGGAAGCTCTGGAGACGTACGCCGGCTGAAGGAATGGGATGAAATGGGGGGGTTCCAGAAATCGGGGATCCCCAAAAGGATTACCCTCTGATATTAATGGATATTAATGGATATTAATGGATATTAACGGATATTAATGGATATTAACGGATATTAGTGGATATTAATGGATATTAATGGATTAATCGTGGATTAATAGTGGGTCAATAGTGGGATGATAATAGGATGATGATAGGATGATAATAGGTCAAAAGGATCTGTTTAGAAATGGAAATCCCAATCAAAAAAATGGTGGGAAATCCTATAAGTCTATCTTTTCAAAAATCAACTATCAATGAATGGTTGGTGGTTTGGAACATGACTTTTTTGACTTTCCATATATTGGGAATGTCATCATCCCAAGTGACGAACTCATATTTTTCAGAGGGATAGGTATACCACCAACCTTTTTTCTAGTGGAAATCCCAATCAAAACTTGATGATTTGGGGGTACCCATATTTTAGGAAACACCCAAAAAAAGTGAAATCTCGTGGGAAAATATGGAAGCGCCCACCCAAAATGGAGGTTTGAATGGAAACATATAGGAACCATCTACTAGAAACGTACTATAATATCCATGTGGGATGTATTTAATCGGATTTAATGGTAAAATATAGGAAAATCAATTTTAAATGGATGTTGAAATGGTAACGGGAAATTATTGGGTTATAAAGTACGATAACATCTATTTGGGATGATTTTTCCTGCGATTCAATGGGATTGAATGATAAACTCCTAAGTTTGTTGGGCCGGTGTTTATTGTTTTCCCTAGGAAATGCACCATTGCGGAATCTGGAGGGAATTATTAGCCGCCACATGGGATACAGTACTATCATGGTCTTGTAGCCCAGCAATGCCTCAGGGCAAACCCGCACAAACCCGAAAAATGGCACAATGTGGTGAATTCAACAATAAACCACCCGGATTTTCACCAGAAATCGGTGGTACCCTTTGCTTCAAAGTCAGATGTTTATTATTGGATGTACCACATTAATTTATGCCAACCCTGGGAAGAATAGCCCCTGACCATTGATTGGGTGCGGTTTTCCTCAGACTTTACCCTGCCCATTCATAAACTGGTGGATCATGAATCCCGGTTTAACATTGACCGTATCGATGCAGATCCCATCTGGTTATTTAACAGTTCGCCATGGAAAGATCCACCATTTTTAAGTTCGGTAAACCATCTATTTCTATGGGCCATCTATACCATGGCAAACTGTTAGTCATAACCAGAGGGTAACCCTATGATGGGCAAGATTTTCCACCCACCAGGAGCCTTTAGATTTCCACGGGACCTTCACGGCCATTGGACCACCCTCCATGCCACAGTGCCAGGTACAGAGGGATGAAGTTCGAGTTGGAGTCCCAGTTCTGTCGCTGCTTTTCACCTCTTGATCTCCCAAGATCTAAATTGATGTTCCGTTGATTTTCTGATAGACGTGATGTTTAAAAGTGCTGGATGCTTTGCTTTTATTGAAACCATTTTGCTAAATGTGCTCAATGCTCATGAATGGTTCATCGTTTGATCTGAAATGAACGAGTATAGCATGACGCACACTATGATGCAAGAACTCTGTTTTTTGGTGATGCATTTGGTATCTACTGGGTGTTTTCAACATCTTCATTTTCATCACAATCGAGTGAGTCCTTTCTTCTCTGGGACGCTGTTTTCAGTACTTCGGCAATGTGGATTGCTGTTCTCTGCGTCCACGTCCAGGGCGTCATGGGATGTATCTAGAACATAGTTCGAGAACTCGAAAATGACCATGGGATGTTTCTGTGCAAAACTTGGATGGAATAAATAGTTGGATAGATACTTTCGGATGTATCATAGATCTATCCAAATGTCTCTGTACCGTACCCTCTTGGAATTTGACGCCAGAACCGGCATTTGCAGAACACAAACATAAGCTCTGGAAGATGATGTTCCCCAAAGGCTCCATGACAAATATTCCCAAATTGTGCCAGTGGAATCCACGTGGTCAAATCCACATGTTCACTCAGTGACTATTCTGTTAACCCATAGGATCCATGTATGCTATATATGGTAACATGTACCATCAATACACCCCCAATGTTAGCATATATACCAGCACCATGGATCCTATGGGTTAATGAAGTCCACAACCATTTGTCGGCTAAACCCGTGTTGATGGTGTCGGCCCACATGTGTCTTTGCTGTCGTTAGATGGTGTCAGATCCAGCTGGATGTTTTTTTTTTTTTGGGACGATCCGAGAAAGCCAGCTGGATGATTTTTTGGGGTGCCCCCCATTTTAGGAAACCTCCACATAGCTAGCTCGGAAACCTCTTTATCAATTATGGAACAACCAACTATAGATGGAGATCGATCAGAAGGGGCTTGACTTTGAAATCTTGAAAAGAGAGCCAACGTCTACATCTGGGAGGATCGAAGGAGAAACTGTCACTGTGGAACACGGGAAGACTTTCGAACTTGATGATCGTACCAGGGAGATCATGAAACAGGTGCTAGACGATCCTCGTTTCTCCGAGTTCTCTGAGGAATGGAGAAAGGTTATCAGAACAGACATAAAGCTCTGTTACGACGATATGAAGGCTCGCGGAATCGCGAGTGATCGGGCGTTGGCAGCAATTGCATTCATTGTCGCTGCCAATCAGACGGTATAGGTTCTTGGTCCTGGGAAACGCCTGTCAACGGACTTGGCTTCATGCGGTATCTATGAACACAGACAGGTTTGGATCAAAGACTATCAGCGGTCACAGGGTTTCCCCGGTTGATCGGTCTTCCGTAACCTTAGTGGGGCTTGATCTGCCGCCCCATGGTTGATATTAAAATGATCATTCCCAAAAAACAATGGTATATTAACCATTGAAATCGTCTATAACCATGTGTGAAAAATATACTATATACAACCATTTACTTCCCATGTATATCAACAATTGTAATGGTATAGAGCCTATAACCATTTATTAACCAATATTGAAATGGTTTAATGGCCACGTATTAAGCATGTGATATACCAACCATGTACATCACCATTGGTTTAGCCATTTCATCATTTGTTTTTGTTTTTTTACCATGAACTACTCATCTATCTCCCATTACATTAACCATTGCAATGGTATAGAACCATTCAATAAATATATAATGTTCATTGTTTTACCATGGTAAATATTTAATCTCCATTCAATAAGTTGTCATTTCAATGGGTTTAAAATCAATTACCATGTGTCAAGTTTAATACACAAATTACATCCATGATATACCATTGGAATATTACCATATATATGGATGATAAAAACTGGTAATTCCACTGTTGATTGAATTATCATATATTAACGATATTAGTTATCAATGGAAGTACAAAATGACACACCATTGGTTTATACAATTAACCCTTTGATATACCAACCATGTAATACACCATGTAATATCCAATATTGTAATGGTATATCATCGTGAAACCTATGGGAACATATTCCCACTTGATCCCATTCATATTGGTTTTTACCCATACATCAACCATTGATTACCCATCTATTTCCCATTTACATTAACCATTGTAATGGTATAATAACCATTTGATAAATATATTCCCAATTATTCCCATTTATATATTGGTAATATTCCCAATTGTTCCCAACATATTCCCATTCATATCTATGGTATAACATGTTCCAATAGGAATATCGGTATAACATATTCCCAACTGATATATTCCCATCCATATCTATGGTATTAAACTGATCATTCCCAACATTTTCCAATAGGAATTACCATAATAGTCATCAATGAAAACCATTGTAATGGTATAATAGCCATCTGATAAATATATATAATCCCAATTAACTATTCCCGTTTATATATATATATTAGAAATATCCCAATTACCATAGGAATTATAGTTTTAATCTTTCTTCGGCTCAGGGCTTGGAAGCAGATGCTGCAGAAACCCACCTGCGAAGCGCAGTTTAGGCGCGCTTTTCAAGGGATCACCCGTGGCGATTAATCGGATTTCATGGGAAAACTATAGGAAAATCAACGATGAATGGCTGAAATGAAGGTTTTCATGGGAAATAGATCGGAAAATCCGCCCAACAAAATCCGTTTTTTAATGGAAAAAAACGTGGGATTCTCTAACGGGATTTATTGGGAAAATGTCGGCAAGTCCACTTATTCCTCTGGTTCCTTAAACAGGAGGATCAATGGGATATGTCTTGGGATGGGGAATATTCTGGTGAAATATTTTGGAATGTGTATATATGTATATACATTTATATATATATACATATTACACACACACATATATATATATATAAATCTACACAAATCCCTAAATATCTCAAGTATTCCCAAGTTGTATAGATATATCTCCCTAACATCCCTTGACATATCCCACAACATTATTGGGCTGGCACCTTCTTTTTTTTGATCGGATCTGGCTACTCCGGCCTACAACGAGGGGCCCCCGCAGTGATGTGAATGTTGGTTTTTAAAACCCATGAATACTAGTTCGTTATAGGTATCATAAACCACAGTTATAGGAGTTATAAACTGTTATAAACCAACCCCACATTGTATGAAATGATCATTGCCTTTTCGGAGCCGGAGGCGGATGTTGCAGCTGGGCTGTGTCTCCGAGCTTTACGACGCTCGGCGAAGCGGTTGAAGTGGAAAAACCGCTGTGTTTTTTCGCTGGGAAAATCCAGTTAGGTTTTAATAGTAGTTATAACAGCTTATAACCAGTTAGCTATGTTTTCGTAGGGTTTGAACATGTTTTAGCCAGTAAAAATATGAAAAAATAAGTGGAGATACCCTCCTAACATACCAAAAAAAAATGCGGCAAAGCCACCATGGATGATTTTCCTGAAACCGTAGGTTGTCCACATCTATGTTACCCTGGTGTAACTGATTGTTTAGCGGAGAAACATATAGAAAAACTTATATTTGTCCGTAACCAAATGGTAACTGGAAATCATATGTAAATGGAGGTTTGAATGGAAAATCCTCTTTAACTCAAGGATTCATCATTGCTATGTTTGATTACCAGATGGTAAAAACTCATGAACAAGTTGTTACAAGAATTTGAGTCAAAAGAAGTATTTTATATATAAATATATATACGTTTAAAAGAAATGTATCATTCTTCGTTCTGTTTTGTTTAAACAATGATTACCCTTATGGCAAAGATTCAGACAACTGCTTTAATCCTTAGATCGTTAAAGTGTTACCTGATCCACAAACATGTCTGGTTGGTGGTTTGGATTAATTTCTATTTTTCCATAAATTGGGATTAATAAGCCCAACTGACTTTCATATTTTCAGAGGGGTTGAAACCACCAACCAGATGTCATAGATTCATTTTAAAAAACTCAAGTGATCCATTGAGGAATATGTAGCATCTATTTTGATATATGTTCACTACAAGGTGGTGCCCCCCAGTTATAAGTTGGTTTATAATCCCCATTAACTATAGATATGACCCCCATAAACCCTAGTTATTGGACTTGTAAACCAACTTAGCTAACTATGGGGCACCACCTTGTATCTTTCATATTGGCAATTAGTAATGTGCTACACTAAACCCCGACAAACATTGGAAATGGAAATCTTCCATCTTGGATACAGGGCCCTGCATCACATCTCCTATTTCTGGCCCATTGAAGATCATATCCACATCAAGAACTGGTTGGTGGTTTGGAGCATTTTTTTATTTCCATATAATCATCCCAACTGACGAGCTCATATTTTTTCAGAGGGGTTGAAACCACCAACCAGAATATTCAAAAGAAAATGAGGTGTTTCTCGGATGCGTAGAAACCTTGGAATCCCCATGTCATCAAATTCCCATTTGGCGTCGGCTAGTATGACCCGGTAAATCCATGGTTTACTAGATTTTCCCCGAACCAATACATTGATTCATTAAAATCACCCAAAATCCATTCAAAACCATGAAACCATCCATTAAAATCTCTCAAATTCCATGAAAAATCCATGCTGCCGTTGCTTAAATCCAAATTCTTCCCATCTTTGAGACTTCGCCATCATTGCCAGGATCCGCAGCTGTTCCCTACGCCCAAGGCGTTTCAGGCACAGTACCAGGCGTGGTGAGATTCACCAAGGGGGGTCCGTGGGCTGTTCTATGGAAGAATAGTGGGAAATGATGGTGAATACCATGGGGTGTTTATATATATATATAGATATTTATATATATATATATATAAGTAAAATGGCAGTATACTGTAATGGCAATACAATGAGTGCCTCGGTTGAATTTGATGATGTTCCTAGCTATAAACCATTATATATACCTGGGTAAATGATAACGACCTCACTGTTCTCCCTCACTGGAATCATGGTTAGTAATGGAAATCATCCCCAAATAGCCCAACAATTCAGGTTAGTGAAATATTACAATTTACCCAGATATATAATGACAATATACTGTAATGGGAATATAATGGGAAATGGGAATATAACATGCATGAATATATCATATGCAACAGTTTGGGTTTATCGATCTCATGGGGATTTGGGAACATGAGAATAATCTCCGAATGCCAAATCTCTTGGACAACATGTTTGACATCTCGCAATGTGGCGACATGTCTTTAAGGGGAGACCCAGAAATCAATGGCCATCGATACAGCGATAGCGGTGAAAATGATGATCATCCAGTGGAGGGGTGCCGACAAAGCCATGGGGATTATAATGGGGATATACTGGGATGGGTGCCCCAGTTCGTTAGCTAAGTTGGTGCAAATAAGTCCAATTTCACTAGGGTTGATTAGGGGGTTATATCTATAATATTCATGGGGATTATAAACCAACGTTCCATCACTGGGGGGGCACCACCTTGTGGGATGAAGCAAAATTAAAGACCACAGATGGGGACCACAGATTGACGACACGTCTGTTTTTTTTTAATAAATACAGTAGTAACCATCCAACTATTGGGGTACCCAATTTTGACCCATAGCCATATGGTTTTGGCCATGAAAAATCATGGTAGAAATGGTATTAGAAACATTCAGTGGGGAGATGGTAGGATTATAGCTATGGCATGGGGATTGTATTGAGGCTTCCTGTCTCATGGGGGTGCCCACAAATCATCTAAGATTAGACAATTTTAGTATTGAAATCTTTGGTTTTGGGGATCCCCCATTTTAAGAAACTTCCATATGTGTGTGTGTATATATATACTGGGGGGCCGTAGCCATTTTGGCTCAAGATCCCACCTCCCTCGATCATACAGGATCTTTGGGTAGAAACGCGATTACCCAATGGATATGGAACGAATGCTTCAGAACTTGTCAAAGAATGCTGAAGCAGTGCGAGAAGGAAGAGCATTTGACAACGTTGACCCTGTGCATGAGGGCGGCGAAATCAGGCTCCCATCCCTCGGTGCTGCTAAGCTTTTGGATGATGTTCCTGGAGCAAGCACGATTGGTGCCAACGCTGCTGCCGCAGTCCAGACACATGCGGAATACGTGAAATTGTCGGTGAGGCAGGCCAATGCGGCACCTTTAGCAACAGAACAAAGATCTCCACCCAGCGATGTCGGGAACGTCCTGGCTTATAGGGTCACGGGTGCCGGTGTGCAGGAGTATGGAGCACCTGGAAACATGGTTGGTATAACTTGCTCGCGCCAAGAGCAATTCCAATTGCAGGCAAGGTGATTCCATATCGCACATTAGCAGGAACACCGTTCTTGCCAAACAAGAGTGGATTTCTGATCCAAGACTCGATGGCCGGCAGAGACATTCGATCTCTAGCTACAGCGTCATCTGAATATATTGCTGGAATCACCGCTGACAATCTGATTCAGCAAATCATAGCACCATACAACAAGGCCAAATCCCGCAGGTCCAACTAAGCTGGGCCTTAAAAAAAAACATGTTTATGTTTTTCTGAATATGCAGTACATCCAAAAGCAAGCCATGTCCGTTATGGCATTGAACACAAGCCACATGGTATATGTGGGTACCATATATACTTGGTGTACCACCCTACTTGGCCTCATGCCATGGTTTTTTTTGAACCTTGCAGGCTGTATGCATTCAGCCATGTGATGTTTTCAGCCACCAAAAATATCGGTTTGGGAGAATCACCCACCAAGAATTGCTCTTCACAATTTTAAATGGGATTAGAATGATATATAACCTTCGTTATAGGATTTATTTCATCCCATTTATAACTATTAAAGGCCATAACTGCACCATACATCCCATCCGGAACCGTTGCGCTTTGCGAGGTCACCGACGATCGCACGGGAAAGTTGATCTCCCTCCCACATCCTGTGAAGGAGTTGAGAGTCTGGGGACCCAGCTGGTGATTCGCTATGGCGATGAAAGTTGGGATGAGCATCAGAAATGGTGGGTACAATAGGGGTAAATATATATATAGTCTTGGTTTTCGGATGGTTTTTGGAGTTTCTATAACAATGCATATAATGATTTTTTGATGATTTGAAAGTTTCATAGGTCACTTTTCTATAAGGTATCAGGGAATTGAACGGCCACTTTACCAACCGCAACAACACTGATAGGAACTTATCATAAACATTAACCACGAAGTTATCGGCATTTATTGGCCATAAATGTGGTCACAACCAATTTTGTACCGATACATCCCCCCTTGACCCATATATTCCATGTTATGCTAAGAGAAATCAACATCAAATCACATGTTGTCTACATTGAAACCTCCATGTTTGCTGGTAAAAAATCCAAAATTGTCCTCCATTCAAGTATATTTCAATCACCATTTTCCATGATTTACCCATGATTTCCTATATCTAAAATTATCCTCTATATTTTGCGGCGGTTCACCCACGTTTTTTTTCCAACTGCAAGGTGTGGAGCTGCAGCAAGCAGAGCTATGAGGTCATCGACACAAAGTTGACCGGTGCACCTTCACAGGCATTGCCACGTTGATCGTTTGTTTGAACAAATAACGGTACCTGTAAATCGGTTCATCACCATTTTAAATGGTTATTTGTAAATGGATTTAACATACCTATCTCTATTAAAATAAAGATAATGAAGTACCCCTATTGTTGAATGGTTATTTGAATTAAGCAGACCCCTTATTTTCACAGCGTTATGACTCAGGCATAGTACCAAGTGTGGTCACAGTCATATAAAAGAGGCCAAGATGGATGGTAGTACATGAGTTTAATACTTTATTTTAAAAGTATATCAAAGGAGACCAGGGCTTTTATACACTCAGTTCTGATGTGTACAATTTCGGCAAAAATTCACCAAACATGGAGGTCTCAGGTAGTGTGGAGATCATCGGATAATGACGGATGATAGGATCATGTTGGGATACACGCACTGGGAATCAATCATAATTATGTATATACATATATATATAAATGACTTGTAAGTATAATCGATACTGCAATTTCTTTGCATGTATCATGATTAACAAACATTGTATCATGATTAACAAACGCCCAGGGAATCAGACATTGCCGAAATCGGATGGCCGTCCATGGGATGTTACCCGAGAAACAATTTTGATGTAGATTGAAATGTTATTGAGGTATTTTTATACATGTATATATATATGTATATACATATGCATATATATATACATATACATATACATATACTATATGTAATTTACATATGTTATATATATATATATGTATATTTCTGAATGCTATACAGAATGCTTGACCAACAACGTTGTTGGCGATATACAGGTCCATGGAGTTGATTTCCGAAGTTTGGAGGGTCATCTAGCCTCCAGAAATCAGACTGGTTTGGTGGAAAATCCTCTGAGTTTGACGATGTTCCTAGCATCACCCACCCCTAAAAATGTATTTTAGGGGGGGAGAGGTTGGGGAAAAAAAAACATTTACCGTTCTCCAAGAATTTGATTCCCCAGGACCCCCCCTAAATACATTATTTGACCGGTGGGTGTACGTTAAATGTAGGATCCATGGGTCGGGATATCCAACCCCCCCCAGGATCTTT
>Ga0126342_10008038_pt1 | contig 18871 bp, 20 predicted proteins | sample Cyp1metagenome_FD_92528 | JGI IMG/M metagenome (GOLD analysis project Ga0126342, IMG submission 92528) | Coral microbial communities from Lord Howe Island, Old Settlement Bay, Australia - Cyphastrea 1 metagenome | ecosystem: Host-associated > Invertebrates > Cnidaria > Coral ... | reverse complement strand
TACAAGACTGTTCAATTAATCTATTGCAGAAAGGTATTGTGCGTCACTGCATAACCATGTGTTTTGATACTGTACCATTAACATACGTGTGAGCATTCGGGTTCGTGGGCTTCATCTTGTTTTAGTTGATGAATCCAAATTTCATTAATATCACTAACCAACCATAATCAACCATTGGAATGCGGCATGTAGGAGTGATGAAAAGTGATGAAAAGTGATGAAACATATGGAAGATGTTCTAGGATCCGTGATCCGACTGGAAAAATGATGAGGTCCCATCTAAATCATCCAAACCGAGTTGATGTCGTGAAAAGTGCTTAGCCGCAAAAAGTTGCTGGGCATGGCAGGACAGCATTGCAGACCGAGACTGTCGACGAGTTCGTAGGCCCCAAGAGTTTCGATTCAGCCATTGGGCAGCAACAGATGAATTCAGGTCTCCCAGAATTGGTGGGAAATTTGATGATTAAGCCCCTATGTTTAGAGGGAACAAAACAATAGTTTCCCGTAAAATGTTCTCTTTAATCAAGTCATTGATGTAAAAAAATCTCTGTCAACGAGATGCTCATTTGCGTCGCCAAGGTACGGTGTTCGGGCCCAGCAGCAACCAGGAGGAGGTCTTCTCAGATCTGCAGATGGAACAACTCATCTCCAAAGTGGTAGAAGGTTACCACGCCACCGTCTTTGCCTACGGACAAACAGGATGGGAATTTGGCGACAGCCGACCCACTGATGCTGGTCATGTTTGTACTAAAAAACCCTTCAATTTTGGATCCAAATGCCTTGAAAAGGATGATGGAAATGCCGAACATTGATTGTAGCGGCTTGAAGGAGTGAATGATCAGCTTTATGTGGAGGCTTCAAACTGTGATTTCCAGTTGGTACAGGATCTGGAAAAACCTACACCATGGAAGGCTACCAATATCGAGCACAAGCGGACTCACCGCAGGCAGCTGCACAAAGTCCTGTGGCGTGTTTCTTTCTTTTCATCAAAATGACACTATCTCTCAAGTTCTTAAAGTTTTGTTTTTTGGCCACCTGAAACACGAGGAATGCTTGTCCGAATGCAGGTCATATGACTGGAACTTTCTGTTGGCTGCGTGTTTGTTGGAGGTGTGTATTGATGAGACTGCACCCGAGCGCTTGGGTGTGACACTTGCCCGACAGAAGTTTGATTTCTTCGGAGCATGACTGGCGGATGGATGGTGTCTCGTTTTCTGTTCCAAAATTAGTGGTGCAAGTTCTGACCTTCGCAACCAGCAATAGCATTTTTGGCCATGACGGAGAAACTTTGCGTGGTTTTTCATTATCATTGAAAGACTGAATAGAGGAGCGCCGTCGCAGCAGTGTGTAAGTGTAAGGTCTTCCATCTTCAACATGCAGACTTTGCGATTCCTCAATCCCAGTGGATTTGAATGCAATTTCATGGCGGAGTAAGTCTCAGCAGATTGTGTGTGTGTGTGTGTCAGCTTGTGGAGAATGGATTGACACTACACTGAGGATTCCTCGGGCACTCCGTCAGCTGTTTGCAAAGATTGAACACTCGGAGGCAGCTATGGCCACCATTGGCTGTATATTGAAGCAGAGCTTCCATCACAAGGGTGATGTGCTCAATCCACACTGCATACTCCCAGTAACACTGAGCTTGCAGAGTCTTACAGGGTCTTCAGACCCCAAATCTGTAGCAAAAGTAGCACCAAGCGGGTCTGCAGCCAGGAGTCAACAGAGGACAGACCTGACAGCTTCAGCGTCAGGATATCCTTCCTGCAGATCTATCAGGACGCTGCCTGAGCTGCCGAAGTAGTGGCAGTTCCAACGATGTCCTGCCCTCAGGAGAAGATTTACGACCTTTTGAACCCTGCTCCCTTCCTACAAGGCCTGACTCATGCTGGAAGTCCTGATAGATTGGGACCTTTTTTGCGATGCTTCGGAGTAGTCCTCTCGTCGCAAAACCGTCAAAGGTCGCAAAACTCTACCCTTGCAGAAATACTTTGCTAAACCCCCATGAACCCCGATGCCAGTTTCAAGTGGCATTTTTGAATTGCCAGTCAGAAGGAGTCAGACCTCTTTGGCATTTTCGAAAGGTAACCCCACAAGTACAGGTCCTGAAAGGAACAAAACGGAAAAGAAAACCGGGTTGCTTCATTGGATGCTCCTTTTACTGTATGTGCAGGTGTTGGGACTGATGAAGGACTGCGTTTACGCTGGGATGCAGTGAGGGACTGCTTCTTCGTGGAAAATCTGTTTGAGTAACTTGGCTCAGCTTCTCCATCCGGCTTCTGGTGAAAGGGCACTCCCCAAACCACAACACCTTGGAGTTTTGGAATCGGGTAGTAATGGCTTCACCAAACAGCATCGTTTGACGGAGGACCAGGTGGCATGTTCAGGCAGTCAGCTTTGGTTTCAAATATTCAACAACACTTGGAACATTCTTGGAACTACATGGGCTTCAGGTATCAATGTGCTTCAGCAGATGACGCTCTACGCTACTACCATGCTGGAGTTCAACGTCCCTGGCCGGCAAAGTTGCTCTTGTTCTGACCCAGCAGTCCTGCATATTTATGTTTTTGCCCGCGATGTCTTTTTTGTTTAGGGTTCTGGAAATCCTGTTGCTTAGAACCACCTTAACCTGGTCAGATGGAAAGAGTTCAGACTAAGTTCCGATTTCCACATTTCCATACATTTCCACTGCAAGGCCCAAGCCTTTTGCAGCCAACTGCCAGGCAAGCAGATGGCATCCACTGCCATGAACATTGCTTCGTCGCGATCCCACAGCGTCCTCATCCTCTCGTTGCTCCGAAGGTGTCCCGGCCGCAGCCTATCTTTGCTAAGCGTCCCCAATATGCAGCCGAAGCTGAGGTCTCAGCTGCTTGGTGAGGGCGTGGAAGGTGCCTTCAGACACTCACAGGACAAAGAAACAAAAAGAAACAAAAAGAAACAAAAAAACAAAGTTGCAGTTGTGGTTTTGATGGTGGCAATGGTGGGTGACAGAAATGGATGAAGCCAAGGAAGAGTTCACTGTTTGGTCGTCCTGAGTCGCAGTAGGAAGCAAACCCCAATTCAATTCCTGGCAAGAGCCTGCCTCAGCTGTCAGGTGGCATTGCAGAAGTGACGTCGAACCTGACGCTGGTGGATTTGGCAGGTGCAAAATCGTTTGTTCATTTCACTCATGAAATTTTGATACACTTCATCGGCCGGTTGTGGGGCCCATTTGTTTTGATCCAAGCCCTGATGAGTTTGTGACTTGACAAAGCCTTGCAACTCAGTAGTCCACAGGTTCTGAGAAGGCTGCTGCCAATGAAAACAACGCTGAGCGCTTCAAGGACAGAGTGCTTCAGCTGGAAACTGTCGGAAACTGTTGGAGTTGACTGGTTTTAGGCTCCCCCTGATCTGGTCCAAGGGGCTTTGTCATTCAGCTCTGGGCGCTTGCAAGGTTTAGACTCTATACACATATTATCACATATTTGAATCAGATTTAAACATACATTAAACATCACAAAACATATTAGACACCTGTGTTTGACTTTGCTCCAGGAGGCGGTGAACATCAACCAATCCCTCTTTGTTCTGCGCCGAGTCATCACTGCCTTGAGCAGAAATGCCGATGAGCATCTTGGAGGAAAATGGGAAAATGATGGAAAAACCTTCAAAAAATACCACCTGTTGATGTCCTATGGGACTATTGTGGTACCTTATTTTCAGCCCAATGGGCCAAGGTGCAGTCGCGTCAAACCATGGGTTGTAGCGAAGCAGTTATGGTCGTTTCCAAGGCATGTGCCATACCGGGAGTCGAAGCTGCCCCTCAGCAGCAGGGCGGGGCTGGGAAGAACCGAAGACCCGAAGAACCGGGACTTTCCGTGATTTTGCTGTGCTTTTCTTGTGCCGTTTCCATGGGTGAAACATAGCGAAACAAGTTGACATGACGTCACGTGACGGGATTTGTTGGCCACGTTGACTGTGTCAAGGACTTCCCTTCTACAACATGCCATCGGTGGCAAAGGCTTCATGATCATGTTGGCATGCTTGGCCCCTGCTGACAAGTACTATGAGGAGGGATTCCGCACAATCAAACCAGAGAAAAGTCAGAGAGGTGCAGGCAATTTATGCTCAAGTTCGCAGCTTGTGGGAGGATTCGTTCCACTCTTGTGTAGTTGCTTTGTTTTGGTTTGGCATAGTGCACAGTGACCTCTTGCCTCAGCTTCCAGTTCAATGAGATTTCAGTTGAGTTCATGATGCAATTCTGGCTTGGGTTTTCTGAGCTTGAGAATTGAATTGGGATGTCTTTGTGTACAAAATGCTTCATCGATTGTTTGCAACAAGGACAATTTGAGCACGCTGCAATATGCTGCCCAGGCGCATTTGGACAGGTAGTGGATGAATTCTTTGACATTTGTGGTGTATTGGGTGGCTAGCGTGCAGGTACCACGATGTCATCATGAAACGTGATGCTGTTCGGTCTAGCTGATGAGGCCGCGCTGATTCGCGGTGAGCCGGTGATCAATCTCGACCCCAAGGAATTGTTCCGGCCGTGTCGGTGGGCGTCCGCATTTTTCCTGATAGGCTCAGCATTGACCTGCAAAGATTTCTGTGAAGCTTCAATGATGGACTTTGCTCTGTGGATTCTGTGGATTCTGTGCAGTTTCCTTATTGGAAGATTCACGGGGAGTTGCTCAGAATGTTCATTTCTTGGGGACAGGACCGCTTGATCGCAGAGCTGACACAGCAGCTACATGCGGCGCATGACTACATCCTCCAACAGATGGGGCTCAAGGACCTTGGTTTTGCCCGTCACAGGTTCATATGGTCCAAAAGTATGGCAAATATGGCAACAATTATGGGCAAGAGCAATCCAGCTGATGATGTCCAGAACACGAGAATTGTCATGCAATTCTGGGTCAATTTCATTTGAGGATGTTCGACACGTATTCCCATTCGCTACAGCATGTTTTTTCTGTCACTTTCAGCAAAAGGGTCAGTGATATTATGGAAGGGTACTCTGGGGCAGAGTTTGCTGCCTTTCAGCCTGGAATAGATATTGCAATTGCAAGTTATTCTTTTTGTCAGTACAGAGTCGACAGTAAAGCAACCCTACTCCTTGACAACATCGAATTAGATGTTCCATTCATCGATTTCAAGAGCTTCAATAGACGTCAATGTGTGTTTATTTCAACAAGGAGTTGCCAGAAGAGCTCCAGCAGATTCCCAGCACCAAAGTGCCCAGGGGAGAGATGTGTGACGTGTCGAGTTGGTTTATCCATCTAAAGAGTGGGAAAACCATTGAATTATAAAGCTAATTCCTTTACGCAGCATCTTTAGCTTTGTTTTTGATTTCAGACAAAGACCGGACAGACTTTGAACTAGGCCCTACATTGCAGTTTCAAGGGAAATTCTGTCCAACTCTCAACATGCCAGGGCCGCAATGGGCTATCAATTGGTCGTTGTTCTTTCCCTTCCAGGTGCGATGGTTGGACGTGTATTCTTTGAATTGTAAACCTCAAGTTGCAGTTGATTGATCCATGTTTCAACCAATGATTTGCTCAAAAAAGGGGTTTCGATGCAGACCAATATTGCGGGCAGATCTAACACTTCAGGCGCGATCAAGATCGAGGTCAGAAGGTCGGAGCAAGGGACAGTGGGAATTTCCAAAAAGGTTTGGAACATTTTGGAACTATGATGCAGGATGATGCAGGATGATGCAGGATTTTATTAGAACAGAGATTTGAAACAGCCGCGTGTCTAGAAAAGTGGTTCAGAGATGAAACAACACGATGTAGAGATAGCAAAAGAGCTGAGGAAGCAACGCATTTAGTAATTTAGGGAGTACTAAGGAAAAATGGAAGTAGCACAAGGAATTCAAAAGCTCAGGCAATGCTTGTGCAAGACACATCAGCTGGATGCAAGACTGAAAAGAAGAATCGGAACGAAAAACAACAAAGCCAATCATGTTCGCATACAATCCTTCTTCAGCATGAAGGTGACAGGAGACAACATGGAATTGTTGTCTATGTACTTTTCACACTACTCTCTATTAGGTTTACCAAGCGAGAATGTCACATCCCTCATTGGACCAAATTTGTTTGTCGGTGTTCTGCTATGCGTTTGCCTGTGCAGGAGCGTCGTCGAATTCCAATCCCACGGCCGAGACCAGACAGCACGTCAGAATCACAGAATCGCTCTCTTCGTATTTGAGTTGGTTCTTGGGGTGGAAGACGTGAGAATGGCTTCGTTATTTGCATAGGGTTCCAAGCAGACGTTCATTTTGGACATGTTTTACACCCTCTTAGCAGCTGAAGAAGCCCAAACCTTTTCTTTTTGAGACAAGGCGGGACACCACTCCTGCCGATGCTTTTCAAAAGCCGGGCTCCTGGGTAGCTGCGCCAAAACAGTTTCGGCAGTTTCTTTTGTTGATTTCCACCTCTAAGCCTAGCACTGGTAGCTGCGCATAGTGAGTCCGCAAAGAGCAACAGCCCTGAGCTGGAAGGGTATACACAAAAGGCATATCGCTGGTATATGTTCTGCCAATGATGAAACAAAATCCTCTTATCTCTTATCAACATTTATCAACATTTTTCAACATTTTTATCAACTATCTCAGTGAGAAACACAGGTGCCGAGATTTTGTCGACCATGGGCTGTCGTGGCCGTTGGTCCACCAAGGTCGGCCTCGACTTCTGAACTTTGCCAGGAGAGTTGCTGACGTCAAAAAGAAAACAGGTCTAGTTAGCCAGGCAGTTGAGGGAATAGATCTAGTTAGATTAGTTAGATTTAGTTAGTCTAGTTGCATGATTTGTCATATTTGCAATCTTTCATAGCCATGCTAACATTGCTTTCATCACCTCTGCATCAACGGAAGGCTGCTTTTCAGAAACTCGTGCCTTCCTTGAGGAGACATCCCAATCAGCAGATCCCGAGAGACGTCGAAAGCGGCTGCCACGTACATACAGTTGGGATACGAGGTCCGGGCGTTGTTGTTCGGGTCGAGATTTTGATTTAGCCTAGAAGATGCTAGAAGTATCTCTGTTGGCCGTTTCAATCTTTGGATGGGACAAAGGAACTTGCTTTCCAGGTAGTTGGCCATATGTTTTCTAGGTCTAAGTGCTGAATTGCTGCAATTGGGCCCGGTTGCGGCCATGCCGAAAGGGACGGAGTTCGCAAGCAGTTCTGATGCTGCTATCAAAGATTATCAAAGTGCAATCAGAAAGTTAAACCAACAGGGACCTGGTGAACGTTGAACTTTTACCAATGCATTTTTTGCTGAATCTCGATGTGTACATGGCAGAAAGATAGTTGTTTTATGTTGTTTTCAAGTAAGTTTTGTAAGTCCTTCTGCTCGGTGCATTCCCAACCTCAGAGCTGAACCAGCTCAGGAGGGATCCACGTCTGCAGTTGGAAAAACAACTTAAGGAGATCCGCATTGGTCACAGCCACTCAGACCATTTCGCTGTGGAAGTTTAGACAACAGGTGTTGGCTTCAGCAGGTTTCATGCACATCGATTCTGCATTTGCTTTGACACATTTTGACACATCAACCACCTTGTTCCCTCGTTCCCTGCACTTTCGAGGTAGGAAGGAGTCATGCCATGCGATATGCGGTGACTCAACGGATATCAGATGTCAAGAGACAGAGACATCACAGCTCTCCGTTCCAGGAGGCCGAAGCAGAGACTCAACAGCTGGAAGAACAGCTGCAAGAGGCGCTAAGGCGACGTCACTCAGCTGCTGGGCTGCAGATGTGGTGATTTGCTGCTCCTGGCTCTGTGTAAAGCCCCGCAGCCCACTCGATTTGTTGGGATGGTTCCACTTACAGGCTGGAACACAATGCAAATTGTGTGGTGTTGTCGTTCATAATTTACCATCGTCCATTGGTCCATTCAGTTCGACGTCTAGAATGTTCTGATGTTCCTTGATCTCTGCAACACATGCAAGCAGCGATCCACTGCATCATCAATCTCGCTAAATGCATCATACAACTGAACATCATAGCCCATCAGCTTCTGATTTTTTGCAGCACCAAAATGGGGATTGATGGATTTTAATGACAGTGTTCTTGGACTTGTGCTTCTTGTCGCAGACCCAACAGTGGAAGGGTGCGTCCTGGTTGTCGTCACTGTCTCAGTGGTGGATTTGGTGCATGCGCACTGCAAGAAAAACCGAGGCCAAGAGCTTCCGTCTTTGACTGGTCCAATCAGTGGTCTCAGTGGTCTCAGTGGTCTCAGTGGGCTGCAAGCGTGAAAATAGATCAGCCGCAACTTTGTGAATGGGTTTCGGGGCTGCGTTTTTGCATGTTGCCATATCAATTTTCCAGTATACCCTAGTGCTGCAGGTAGTGAATTGGTATTGCTGGTGCTGTGCTTACCTCTGGATGGGACCTCAGCCTCATTGATTGTGTGCCAGTGAAGAAACGGATGACAGTCAGAAAAGATGCGAAATCACATTACGAAACCAAACCGACATCACTGCATGTCAAGCTGACTCAAGCTGCATCTGTGCATCTGTCAGCCTGAACGGAGGAACAAGCCTCTGGGATCAGAGAAACTGGATGAACTGCTGGAACTCGCTGGACCCCCAAGCTGAGACTGAGAGGAGTGAAAGTGAATGTGTCCTTCAGCCAACGAGTTTGATTTCACACTGAAAACCATGCAGCTGGATTATACAGTTATACACCTGTCACGAAGCAGACAAGCTTCCATCAACTGAAGGATTTTCTCCATTGGAGCATGTCCTGATTTGAGGCAGAAGAATGTTTGGAGCTTGCATTCCAATCATTGGAGTTGCAAGGTGTGCAGATGACCAAGCCTCATGTTCACTGAAAGTTTTTCTGTGTTTATTGGGGTGCATGCTCAGCAGTGCCTTTGGGAACGGCAGGGTGAATCGAAAGAATGCCTTAAACTTTATCGTACTCGTCGTGCTCCAGGTGTTCTTGCAGAGAACCTCTCCAATCCGAACGCCTCATCGAGGCGCAAAAGTTTTGTGATTTCCATCTATCGGTGTTGGTAGGCCCAGAAATTGTGACCTGCAATTGGCCTTTGAACCATTGAATCCAAACAGGCAATGACACTAGCAAAGCGTCAGGAGCTGTAAAAAGTACCACAGTACCACACGGTGAAGATGAGGATTCTGGAATGGCAAGCTATGTGGTACGCATGTCACAGTGTGCATATTACATATATGTATTCTTTTCTTATAGCCATTATAGCTGTAGATTCCTCCATGGAGAATGAGAATCTTGCAAGATACTTGCCTGGAATGGCAGGCAGTCTCTGAGACTCCTCTCAGTACTGGCACGCTCTTCACACTTTCCCCCAGAGTTCAAGGCAAGTTGCAGTTTTACAACAGTTGATGCTTCAGCAGGGTTCATTCGGTTAGTTCTATTGGTTCCAGATTCCAGAGTTCCTATTTATGCCCTCTGCAAGGCCACCTGCGCACGCATTTGTTCACAGCGCGGGTCTTTGAAGAGAACTTGTAATCTGAAATGCCAAGTTGGCAGGTGTGTTTTTGGTTGGTTCCCTCGGGTACTATTTTTGGAATGCCTTTGAAACGAAGAAATGGAGACAAGTTGAGACAAGCTATGCCGCTATGCTGCAACGCCGCTTTGATGGCCATTGAGGACTGCAGACTTGGACCTCATGTCGCTGACAACCGAAGAATTGGTGAATGCGTTGGAACCTTGGCAACCTTGGTCCTCGATGATCCTCGAGATTACAACTTGCAAGATGTTGAGCCGCATGTTTCCCATGATTTCTTGTGAAAGGGGCAATTTAGCATCAAAGTTCAACGCGAAAGTACTCTGGCCACAAGTAGATTCAGTAGCTCTTCAATTCTTCGTTGGGAGGTTTGGCACTGACAACTGCTGCTTTCCTTGAAAAAATCCAAAACACATAAGACAAAGATTAGTTTGAATCACTTGTAGTCAAGTACCCACCGCAGAAGGAGATGATGACGGAGGGATCTGAACCGTGTATTCCATCGTAAGTAATGATGTTTTTCGCTGGCCTTGCAAGCGTCACAAATTCTCAGAATTTGAATGTGCAGTTTGTGCAGTTTGAAGCCTGCAGGTTCAACATCCATCTTTGTGGTGTGTTTGATGGACCTGCGGCGTTGAAACGCTGGCTCACAGAAGACTCCAGTCATTCAGCCGCAGAAAAATTGAGACGTTGCCGTAACCAATGTGAAAGTCTTGTCTTTTCGTTCGTTTCATCTTAACATCTTGAAAGAGGATCTGTACATCATCTCAATGTGAGAGCGCGAAATTCAAATTGCAATGAAGGCATGAAGCTCTTTTTCCAAGCCAGGGCCTCGTGCAGGTTGCAGTGCAAGCGTCTTGAGGACCCTGATTTGTTCGAATTTGATGTTCGAAAGTGCGTAAGCTGCTTAGGTTCACACTTCGCAGAAGTGGTACCAAAAGCAAGACTACTACAGATCCATGTGTAGCACCAAGAAGATCACCCACTCAGCGACGGGTAAAGCTGTGCAGCTGTGCACAAGACAAGCTGTGAAACCAAACAAGTTCTTTCGTATCAGGCTGTAGAGATTATTCAAATGATTATTCGGGAGGTTCTTCACGGTTCTTCCATTTCTGCATTGTTTCATGGAATTGTCCATCTTTCATCCCAGACATGCCTGTGGCCACGTGGGTTTGCGTGTGCAGACAAGATGAAGCCGCTTTAACTAACTCAGGTTTCGGCAAAGTGATGCATATGCAACCCTCAGGCTTGGAATCTTCAAGGGGATGCTTGCAGATCACATGCGACTTACTTACATTTGACTAGCCAGTGAAGCTGATGATCAGCATTTTTCCTTGTGTCACCAGCCTTCTGTTTTGAGGTTTTTTCGCATGGTGCTTCAACTGTTTCTTTGCTCCTTGCACATCCCACCATAACTCTTGCAATGGTTTTCCAACCCCTACAACTAGCACCCCTTCGCAGCGCCACAGAGGCAAGCAGCAGAGAAGCATGGCCTTGATCTTCGCACCAGTGACCCCGGCGAGGCCACCGTCAGTTGAACCTTCATCGACAAAACAAATGGAAATTGTGAAATCATAGATGCCCCTTTCAGCATGCTGTGTTTGGCATACCTTTTGATGTGCTGATATTAATGTTCATTCTTGATTTCTTTCCAGCAGCGTACTTCTTGTTGGATGCAGATCAACTGCATGAAGCTGGCTCTTTGTCTCGGTGTTTGCTGCGTATCTCGAAGCTAAACCCTACGAAGCAGAAAGTGTAGCAACAACGGCTAATTTCTGGCACATAATTGAATCCAAATAGCCAAATCTCGAAATACTACAATAAACCCACTGGCCATCCCAGCTTTCGTACAGAGGCCAACACCCTCAGGTCTTCATGTTTTTCTCTGCCAAAACTTGCAAAACGAAACTTCGCCCCAGGATGATTTCCCCATTCAAAACAGAAGAGTGTTGCGTGTTCTTAAGACCTCTTTACTCATTTTACTCCTCTTTCACCTTTCGTTTCTTTATGGAACTGAAGTGGAGGGTTGGAAAGGGCCAGCTTCCTGGGCGACAAATGACGTGTCCGCAAAATGTACATCAGACACACGCATTGTCATCATCTGTCATCAAGAACGGCTGTGAAGGTGTACCACTTAGAGCTGGTTTCACGGGATGCAAAGGCGCGATCTGACTCCAGCATGTCCAGATTGTATGAGTGCGATCGAAGCAGTCGAAACACGTGTTTTTCCCGAAGGCGTAGCCTACGTAGCGAAGGGTTCCCGTTTCACTTTGGGGTCCGAGTGGAACAATGTGCATGTTGTGGGCATGTCAAAGGTTAGAAGGCAATGAATATCGCTGTTATTCGGAGACATACAGTATGTCTCACTTTTTGCCTGATTGTAAGACCATGAAATTAGTTTTGCACAGGAGCGGCATTTCAGACATATCGTTTTTGTTAATCATTGTGGATTTGGCAAAGGATCCCAAGATTGCAAAAGAATTCCCTGTCGCAGTGTGTACTGAGAGTTGCACCTACGTGTGGCAGGCACAGTACTTGGAGCGGTTTTGTTGACGCGTGTCTACCCTTCCACAAAAGTGTGTTCGAAGGAGTGTCCCACAAGATAGTATTGCAAAAATGAACCACAAGAACGTCCCACAAAATTGTCTTGCAAGGAGCGTTGCAAACGAATGTCGCACATAAGTGTCCCGCCAAAGTGTCTCGCAAAAGGGTCTTACAAAAGTATCCCACAAGAGTGACCCGCACAAGTCTCCTACAAGAGAGTCTGGTAGGATTGTGTCACAAGGGTGTTGTATTTAGAAAATGTCTGTGAAGGCTTTCGGGTTCAAGGCTACGATCTTGTTTTCTATGGCTATCTTCATTTGGTTCAATTGCATACACCTTTGGCAAGACAAGGCTCTAGGATGCTCTAGGTCTTCTTGTGAACATGCAATGTTGCTTGTTCTTTTAGAGGGATTGGCCAGTTGTGGCCAGTTCATCAACTTGTGCAGAAAACGAAGGACAGATTGTCCATGTTGTCGGAGAAGCCGCCGCTCGCCGTGATTTGCATTTCTTCCAAGGCCGCCTAGGGTCTGGCAGGTCTGCGGGTGGTCAGAGGGCTCCAGCTGCATGACTGGCGCTATTCAGAAAGCTTTCAGATCGCGATTCAAAACATTGCCATGACCCGAGCTTCCAAGCAGTGGACTAGCAAATATATCTTGTGTTTTCTGTTTGCAAAACCCCTTTTGCCGTGTTGCCGGTTTGGCTGACGCCCTTCCATCTACAGGGACACCTGGGCAGCACAGCTTCTGGCTCTTGCTAGCTGCACCCTAACCCAGTTCACAGATAATGTTTCCAGGAGCAACTCCGGTGGTACGTGCCTGTCACGGCTGTGCCAAGCCAGGACAAAGAGTTTGAGCTTGTCTGCTGGCATTGGAACATGGGCCGCAATCAAATCTTGAGGGTCAGAAAACAGTTCCTATGTTTGAAGTTTGTTTAACAGCAAGTTCATGTTGCAAGTGGCAGGAAATCGAGTTGCAAAACCGTTGCCGCCAGTGACATGCTCAGCCAAGGAGGCAATGAAATATTTGAACACGGAAAGATTTTGTATGAACCCCAAAATATTCTTTCAGATCTTTGTTTGATTTGAGCTGCATTTTGTGATTGCGCGGAGAGAAAGGTGTTTGCTTTGTTGCTTTGAGTTGGGCTTCAAAAGAAGAAGTGTTTTTGTGCCACAAACCCATTTGGGGGGCAGAATACTTTAAACCTCAGACATGCTTGATTCTTGACATGCCTGCCGTATTGCGTCGGCAGCGCCCAGGTTTAACTATATGTTTCGTGGAACAGCTTGGGGCCTCACTTGGGGCCTTACAAACTAAGTACATCTTTTCATGACATTCCGTCAATCTGCTCGAAAGCCTTTGAATGCTCCTTTGTACTCGTCCTTCCACTTGATTAAAAAAACTTGTTTGGTGCAGCGCAATCCAAGGTACAAAAGGTGCGGCATGCCCAAACAATGGGCTACCGACCTTGCATCGTTTGGATGTGTTGCACTTGGGCAACTTAACCACTTCTGCACTTGCTTCATGTTCAGCGCGTTCAACTGGCATTTCATTCCCACGAACCAAGGTCCGACTGGAAAAAAATGCAGACTGAGGCGTGACAAATACAACGGTGATCTTTCTTTGAACCCTTCACCAAACGAACATCCCCTGTTCGTGATGGAAAATGAAGGTTGTCATTGCCAGCTTAACTCTCCAGAGCTTCGTAGTTCTTTTTTTCGACAGGAAGAGCGCATGGATTACTTGCAGAAAGCTGCTGCAGACTGCGAGTTTTTCAAGCCTGCAGCAATCCAGGATTTCCGCTGCGTTCTTGTATGGGTTTGCTGCAGGTTTATCACCACTTTCTTTAAGAACTGGATTTTTGTAACTAACCAAACCATCAAGAAAAATATTTTCATATTTCTAGGTGGGAAAGACCAGAAATGTCTGAAATTTGTGAGCAACCTCTTTCAATTGCGAAGGACGATTTGATTTACGATTAAAATATATGAAATAAAATTCATAATTTATTTAAATTAAGTTGGCTTTTGTTTGTTGTATATTTATCCAAATTATATTGCTTAAATCGTATTTAAATCTGAAAAGATTATAAAGAAAATATATTGTTAAATAAAAGGTATTTGTTTTCCCGATTTTTTTTTTTAGTTATATTACTAATTCTTAGATAATGGTAGGCCTAAAAGTAAATATATATATATAGGTATTTAGATGGGTTTTATAATATATAATTAATAAAAACTAATAAATTATGAAAATATTATTATTATTATTTATAAGTATTGTTTTATTTTTCGCATCGTAACGATATATAATTTTTTATTTTCTATCTTATTACATAGCTTCGTACCCGCCATTTTAGCGAACCTATTTTTTTAATTAAAAAATTAAAAAAAATATATATATATATATATTGTAAAAAATAAATGTATATATTATTACATAAAACGGGATAATTGTTAAAAGTGGTTCCTTTTATCGGAAACCAGATATTTATACCCGGAATTTATATAATAAATAATGTAATTATATTAAAACTCTTAAATTTTCCCGGAAATTTCGGACGAAAGCTTTAATTTTTACGGAAATTTGGTGATTTTAGAATTTCTTAAAATAATAAATTTTTCGGAAAATTGGTATATTAGAATTTTAACTGAACCACGAAATTTTTCTAGTTTGATTTAACCCCGACTTTTGCTAAAAAAACTCGTATCGCAATGCCTGATTTGGGGGCATCGGAATTTTAGAATAACGGGATACATGGCGAAAAAATGGCCGCTACGGTCGGAAACCACGTATTTATTCTCGGAATTGATGTAATATACTAGTAGTAGCTCACAAGGCGGTGGTGGAAGTTTTAAAAATGGAAAACCCATAGGAGAGGTTGGTTGTTGAGAACCCGCGGTGGCAGCGCGAATCTACTGATGGTGTAAAAAATACATGAGATTTCCTGTTTTTTTCCTCTTTTTCTCTTTTTTTTTCCTGACAATTTGGCTACCTACCTATCTATCTTCTATATATTTATCTATCTTCCGGTCTACCTCCCTCTTTCTCTTTTATCCAAGAACCTATCTATCTGTCTGTCTGTTTACCTTTCTATCTATCTATTTATCCGGGTCTATCTCTGTCGTTTTCTTTCTTTCTTGAATATGTCTATCTGTCTACCTGTCTGTCCGTATACCTACCTATCCCAATCACCCTCTCTCTCTCTTTTTCTCTCTTTCATCTGTCTCCAGCTGTCTAGCTGTCTACTTGTCTATCTGTCTATCTATCTGTCTATCTGTCAACCTGTCTATCTGTAGTGCAGTGTCATTTAGGGTCACGCAGTGTAGTGTCTTGTGATCTAGAAAGAGACGTGGAATGTAATGGAATGTAGTGTGGTGTAGTGTAAGTTAGTCCGATTTAGTGAAAGGTCGTGTTGTGGGGTCTAGTTATGTAATTGAACATGTAATTGTGGTGTAATGGAGTGCAGCGTGGCATAATTTTTTGACCTGTGGTAGAAGGGGCTTTAGTGGAAGGCAGTGTTTTTAATGTTGTGAAGGGTCCTGGAATGAAGTGTAGTTTTGTGCAGTAGAGTAGGGTGTATGGGAATGTAGTTGTTGTTGTGGTTGTAATAAAGTGGGGTGTAGGTTTATACCGTGGTGAAGTGTAGCGGAAGTTAGTGCAGTGTAGTGTATGGAAGGTAATGCAGTGTAGCGTAGTTGATTGTAGTGTCTGGTGTGGTGTAGTGCAGTATTGTTTCCCGGTGGTGGAGTGTCGTCGGATGTTATTTAGTGAGTGGTAGAAACGAAGTGTTTGAACATCCAAAATTGGAACCTTGCTGATTTTCAAATTTTGAATTCGAAATGTATTTTGTTCGACAAAGGCATGTGTTTTCTCGACATGTCAACCTCATCAAAGAAGTTTTGCAAAAATAGACCGACATTTTCATTTTGAAAAACATCTTAAGCTCCCAGAAATTGTCCGACACTGAGGTGTATGTTCCCTTTGCGTTGGAAATGTGCATTGCACTACAACGACAAATTTTTTTCTACATGTTAACTTCCAAAATGGTCCGGAGCTGCGGTGTTTTCTGTTTTTTGACTTGGAAATGTGGTTCATTCACACCACAACAGCATGCATTTTTTTGAGCAGTTGGGTCCGCACCCGCGGCCCTTTAGCGAGCCTACTTTTCGACCCTCCGGAGCCAGGAAGTATAGGAATTCGCGTCTTTCCTTCCTTTTGGAGGCCCCTAAAATTCGCATGTTTCTTTACATTTGGCGCACCTGAAAATTCTTTCATTTAATTGTTTGTTTTCTCTTCTTCTCTTCTCTTCTCTCTGACTCTTCCCGTCTCTGTGTTTATTTGTCCATATAGTCGGATTTTTTTTCGAAATTTCCTTTCAATAAATGATGACCTTTTTTTGCAAAACATCTAATTTTCCCGAAAAAATGAAGATTTTACATTTTCCAAAATTTGTAAATTTTCGAGATTTTTGCGCATTTGTGGTACCATCTATACAATATATTCAGGAATTATCCACATGACCATGATGGAGGTTGCTCGACCACATAACAGTTAACCTAACCGTACAAAAAAACACAAAGACTAAGAAAATAAAATTTTGACCTTGTTACAGGTGGTATATGAGATAACATTTTTCCGCACAACAAAAGGGGAGAAGAGATGAAATGAACTTCGATGCCGGATGATAGATCACATAAAAATACAGAACAAAATAAAAAAGCGCATACTATGAAACAAACAGGTTGAACAGAAGCGAGGTGATGATGGAGGGATGTTGTAACGGGAATTGGAATTGGTGGCCAAGGAAAGTGGTGCTGAAGGGGGGTGATCCCGAAGGAAAGTGGTGATGAAGGGAATGGTGAAAAAGAAACGTGGGGACGATGGCTAGTGGTGAGGAAGGAAAGCGCAGTGAGGAAAGGAGACGGCGGGAGGTGGTGCCGATGGGAAGTGGTGACGATGGGAAGCGGTGAGGAAGGGAAATGATTAATTGGGGAAGGAAGAGAAACACGAAACCGTGTGTTTTTTCGCGTAGGGTACAGTGGCACCTTGTCTGTTCGTAGGTGCGGCTGGGTCGTTCCTGTCCCGAATTGTTTCGGGTGAATTCTGCAAAAAGTGGTTGTTCTTTTTGGGAAATTCTTAGTGTTTCTTGAAATTGTCGTGCTGGATCACATTGCAAGGGCTGCTGCCAAATCCGTACCATGTTTGGGTTTGCTACAGAATGATGCGGGGTAATATGAAACGCAGTGTAATGGCCGCATGAATGATGTAAGTTTCTTTCGGGCAGGAAGACGGAGCGTGTTTTCCCTGTAAAATTGCTGCAACAGGCAATGAAAGGTTTTCGTCAGAGCCGACGTTGCGGTTGAGTTTGTTTGTGTTGCAAAACTTTCCTTCTTTATGTTTTGCAATTAATGATTTTTTTCCTGTACGCATAATTCTCACCGATCTTGAAGCTGTGTTGGCAGAATGGCTGTATACTTGTTGTCAGTTGGCGTTGGCAGGTGCGTAGACAGGTGCAGGATTTTTTGTTTCCAATTTAAATGGTCTTTGGCTACCGTTTACAACAGATTTTGTGAAATTGTTTTTGGGGCTGCTTTTGATGCGATGCAGAATCTATTTTACTTGATAGCCAAACCATGCACCGCGTCTATGGAAAAATATTTTGCATTTACGAATTTAATGACCAATAATTATATTATTTTTCTGAATTTCTTTTCAAAAGTTTCAATCAGATTTATTTTCAATTTATTTTTTGACTTTGAAGGGCGATTTTTTTTTGTTGATTTTTATGTTGACGTTTCTTACTGATTGATCGACATTGACTCATGAAAACGAATTGAAAAGGTATCGTCTTTTTCTTCTATGTTCTTTTTTCATTTGGCCTTGGTTACTGATGAAATATTTTTCATAATGAGTTCAGGTGCACTGTTCAATGTTGTCAAATATTTTGTCAAGGTGATTAAACACAAAATTATTTCGTTTACCTACTTGGGACAATATTATTTCAGCCTTCGTTCGAAACACCTAAAAAGATTTTCCATGCTTGCAAGCCCAGGCATCAACTGAAGGTTTCTCGGGTTCAACGCCCAAAAGCATGAAGCCACTCAGCAACGCCTGTGGGACAAATTGTTTACTTAGATTCGATAAAAGATAATCTTTTTTCCTTCATGAATGCCATCCTTTGGTGAGTTTGTTTTCAAATTTACTGAGGATTCGCCCACACGATCCCGAAAATATTTTTTCTTGGCTGGTCAAGTTCTTCACTGCAATAACAATAGATAGATAGACAGATACATATACAGAAAAATAGATGCATAGATTGAAAGATAAATACAAAGGTCGATCAACAAATAGATAGGTAGATAGGTAGATAGGTAGAGAGGTAAAGAAATAGATAGATAAATTGAATGACAAAGAAAAAGGTCGATAGATAGACAAATAAACACAAAAACAAGTAGACAGATAGGCAGATAAATGGACACATTGGCACATAGACAAAAAGAAAGATAGACGATAAACGCAGGATTGACACATAGGGAGATAGATGTCTATCCATCGAACAATCTATCTATTTTTCTGCCTGTCTGTAAATCTTTTTTTCTGTTTCTGTCTAGGAAGGGAAACACTATGCAAAGATACCAACAACTATAAAAATGAAAGAAGATAATATAAAAATATAATAATATATATATAAAATAAAAGAAATATTCAAATACAAAAATCATATTATTTTTTGAAAATATAATAACATAAAACAAATACTATAAAAAAATATCAAGATTTTTTTTTTATTTTATTAAATAAATTAATAAAAAATATTTAAATTTCAAAAAAATATTTTTACAAACTAAATTATATATATATTTTTCT
>Ga0126342_10008037_pt1 | contig 18872 bp, 15 predicted proteins | sample Cyp1metagenome_FD_92528 | JGI IMG/M metagenome (GOLD analysis project Ga0126342, IMG submission 92528) | Coral microbial communities from Lord Howe Island, Old Settlement Bay, Australia - Cyphastrea 1 metagenome | ecosystem: Host-associated > Invertebrates > Cnidaria > Coral ... | reverse complement strand
CGCTTTTACACACAGACGCTTTTACACACAGACGCTTTTACACACAGACGCTTTTACACACAGACGCTTTTACACACAGACGCTTTTACACACAGACGCTTTTACACGCAGACGCTTTTACACCACAGAGGCTTTTACACACAGATGCTTTTACACACAGAAGCTTTTACACACTGCACACAGAAACTTTTACACAGACACCCCTGAGCATCGGATATTGAATAGGATCAATATCTTGATATTGACCCCTTAGATTTTCAATAGTGACAATTGAAATTTGAGGCTTTTGTTTCAATAATTTGCACCTCTGTTTTGAAGCATGAATTTCAATAAAAAAACCTATGTTTTGAAGCTTCAATTTCAATAGAAAAAACACCATTTCAGAGCCCCAAAATAGACATTTTTTCCACCATTTTCAGACCTGCCATGGGCTTTGCCATGGCTATGGATATGTACAAGATTAATTAAAGCATGCCTTTTCCAAGGAAACCTTTTCCAAGGAAACTGCTTTTCCAAGCTTAGCAGCAAGCAACCTTTTCCAAGGTCATTCCAGGCCAAACATATTGTTGCAAGAAGCAACAAAATTTTTGCGAGTGAGCAGCAGGTGCTGCAACACTCGGTATTTGTTTGATATTTTCAAACTTAGCCTGCAGCTGCTGACGCCCATGGAAACTGAATGCCCTAATTTGGCACAATGGCCAACAAAGTCTTCTGCTTTGAAGCACCATTGCAGCTTGGGATTCATATGTCTGGAATTTTTCAGGAGGTGGAGGAATGTGTGGTGCTTATGCACTTTGTGGAAGCTCTTCCTGTCCTTTTCCAAGGACCACACATTCAACTCATGATAGGAATCCAGAAATGCCTTTCCCAAGGCCATGGAGTTTGCAAATTCAGCATCAGTGGGAATGATTTCCATAGAATCCCACAGGCTCACAAGCTTTTCCAAGCTTTCAGCTGCCAAGATCATGTTCATCTCCTCTGGCAGCCTGCTGTTGGCAAAGAGTCTTTTGATGACAGGGATCAAAGCTGGCAGCAAGTGCTTAGCTTCACCACCCTTGACATCAAGATTTGCCCACTTGCTCCAAGGTTTCTGGGAGTCTGTGAACATGCTCAGCCTGAGGTTTGTGAGCCTTGTGGTGGACTCTTGGCTTTTATATTCCAGCTGAATTTGTTCAAACAACACAGACAGCCTTTCCCAAGGCTTCTTCTTGCACACCTTTCCAGGGCCTTCTCTCCAGCAGCAATAGTGGAGGATGCTGCCTATCAGGTGACCATATAAACCCTTGCAGAAAAGGATATGCAGGGGGTCCCCCTTGACATTCTTGCAGGAGATGTGATCCAATTGAAACAAGGGGTGGTCACTGGCAGGCTCTGCCATGTGCTCAGCATGGCTGTATTCTTGAAAGTTCTGCTTTTCCAAGCGGATTTCCTTCACAGCCTTTTCCAAGGCACAGCCTTCCCAGTTCTGCCCATCACATTCATGGCATGGATAGTGAGCATTCCAATGAGGAAGGCCTAGGGCATTTGAGAAGAACTCCTGATCCCCTATAATGGACCACAATGTGCCTTTAAGGCCTTGTGGGTGCAGGGGCTGACCCTTACAGTCAAAAAATGGTGATCCCTTTTCCAAGGGCTTTCCATCTGGGTCTTCCAAAGGGTGGTACCCTTTTCCAAGGGCATCAAAGCTCCATCTCAAATATTTCCAGATTGGTGGCCATGTGCCATCAGATGTGGCACTTTTGGGAAAAGTTGCACACAGCCAATGGCCAATGGCTTTCAAGTGAGCTCATGTTGCTCAACAGGCTACCAAAGGAGAAACACATGAGAGTGTCCCTGTTCTGGAATTCCACCCCATCTCCATGGAGGAATAAGGGTACATTCTTTTCCTTCCAATCCTTTTCCAAGGTCATTGGGTGGTTTAGGAGCTTATCATCATTAGATGATTCTACCCTTGACCAAAAGGTTTCAAGGGAGCATTTCCCCATCTTTTCCAAGTGGAAGGGGTAGTTGTGACCCAGGCTTGCCCACACTTGGTGTGGCAGGAAAACAGCAGCCTTTTCCAAGGCTGGCTGTGATGTTTTGGGGTCAATGCATCCAACCTGGATGTTGACTGGCTGGGGCAAAGTGACATGATGGCAAAATCTGGCCATGATGTCTCTGTGGCAGTTGCCTGGGCGACCACCCCAATCTCCTGCTTTGGCCATGCAGTGTAGGTCTTCCCCCTTGGCACCATCTTGAATTGCAAGGTGGGCCAGCTCTCTCACCATCACTGCTGAAAGGGTACCATGTGCCCACAAGCTTAGAAGCTTGTTGCCCAAAGCAGACTCCTTTTCCAAGGTATCCTTTTCCAAGGTTTTGGCCTTGCTAGGCCTCCCACTTTCCATTTCCAGCTGCCATCCCCTAAGCCTTTTGCAGGCCATTCCTTTTCCAAGGAGTAGCCTTTTCCAAGGCAAGATGCAAAGCTAAACCTGAATTGCAAACAGCTACACTTACACACTTGATCAGAAACAGCTGCAGGAGGTGTGTGTGTGTGTGTCCATGTTAACCCCTGGTCCCCAGCAGCTGCATGTTTTTTTTTCCAAAGCTATGTGTCTTATATCTAAGAGCTACCCTGCCCTGTGTTAGGGCTGTAGCAATGGCTAGCCTTTTCCAAGGTTATCTACTTTGCCTTTTCCAAAGCTGGTTTGCCTTTTCCAAGGCTGCCTTTTCCAAGCTCACTTGGACTTCCTGCTGCCAGCAACAGAAGCAGCCTTGTTGCCCAAGGCTTTCAGCTCTTTGGCCTCATCCTTGGCACCTTTGATGTTCTTGGCAACTTCTTCCAAGAACTTCTTGATGCCATTGCTTTTCCAAGCCTTCTTGCCAGCCAGGACATCCTTCAATGTTTGGAGGTTCTTACCCAGCTGGCTGATGTACCCTTCAGCCACTGCTTTGCCTTGTCTCGACAAAGAAGACTTTGCCTTTCCCAAGGCTTCTTCCAAGTTGGAAATGGCAGCAGACACAGAGTCCCTGGCTTTCCTGACCTTTTTCAAGGCATCTTTCAGAGCTTCATCTTCAGGGACATCTTCTTCATCAGGCTCCTTGTCCTTGATGGCCAGCTGCTTTTCCTTTGCCCCTTTGCCCTTACCTTTTCCAAGGTGTGTCTTACCTTTTCCAAGGTGTGTCTTACCTTTTCCAAGGTGCTTGCCACTGGTCTTTCCAGACCCCTTGGCTCTGCCTTCCAGCTGGCTGATCTCATGCTGGTCCAAGTTCATGGCATCCTCATCATAGAGAGCTTTGAACTTTTCCAAGTCCTCTTCCTCTGGCTCATATTCCTGTCCAGATTGCCATTTCTTCCCTCTGTTGACTTGGACCTTTTTTTTCCAAGCATGGAGATCTTTGTACTGGTAGACATTGTAGGTGCAAGGGTCTTCTCTGTAAACCACCCTTCCACTCTCAATGTGGAGGTTGAGTTCCCTTTCACCAAACTTGTCCAAGGCTTGCTTTTCTGTCATCCAGAAATCTTCCTTTTCCAAGGCTTCTGAAGCCTTGACAGTCTGGCTGGTGTGGATGAATCTCTTCCCCTCCTCCTTCAGAAACCAGAGGCATGCAGCAATGCCTTTGTCCTTCTTGGACAGCTGGTTATGGTCACCCTTTTCCAAGGGGTTGTGCTTGAGGAAAGTGTTGTGCTTCCCCCAAACTTCCTTTTTCTCTTCAGTGGAAAGGGTTTTCTGGAGCTGCTCTGCCTGCTCCTCTGGGTCCTCAGCTGCCTCAGCTGCTTGCTGGACTTTCTCCTGGAGGGAAAGCTTTCCCATCTTTTCCAAGTTTCTTTTGCAAACTTTTCCAAGTTTGCTTTTGGCCTTGGCCTTGGCTTTTCCAAGCCTGCCTTGCTTTTCCAAGCTGCTTCCTTTTCCTTTCTTCACATGTTTTTTCATTACCTTTTTGGGCGGCATAGCTAGTGTTTGATTGCTGTAGCACTAACAAAACTTTGAGCCAAGATGGTCCTGCAAGAAAACATTGACCTTGAAAACAACCAGGCAAAATCCGAAACCAAAGTGTGGGAAAAAGCAAAGCCACTGAAGAAAACAAAGCAACAGATCAGCAACAACAACAGCACTAAACTAACAAAAAAAACAAAACCAACAAATACCAAGAAAGAACAAGGAAGAGAGAAACACAAAACACATCAATTTCCAAACCAAAATTGACAAAGAACAGGGGAGAACCAGAAGAAAACAAGACAAAAGCACCACAGAAAAAAAAACACAAGGAAAAAAAAAACAGCCAAAATTAGAAAAAATGAAATCTGTTGAAATCTGTTGAAATCTGTTGAAATCCTTGTTTTCAACAGATTTCAACAGATTTCAACAGATTTGTTTTTTTTCCTATTTTTTGCAGTTTTTTTTATTTGAGGTGATTTCATTTTCATTTTTTGCACTTTTTCTTTGTAAGATTGCAATTTATCTTTGGCATTTGGCTCTTTTTTTCAAAAAGCTAAACAATTTTGGATCTCTTTTCATTTGATTCCAACAAAGATTATTTCACAAAGCAGTTTGCTCCATTTGGCTTTCCTCATGTCTCACAAATGGTTTCTTCTCAAACATTTTTTTTCACCTAAAAAAATACTTTTCAATTTGCATTTTTGGGGTTCAATGTTTACTGAAATTTTTTATTTTTTTAATTATTTACTTTTTATTTTTATTTTAATTATATATGTCTCATTATTTTTTAAATTATTTATTTATTATTTATTCACTTTTTCTCTCTTGCTTAGTTGGTCTCTTATGCTTCCCTGCTTTTTACAGGGAAGCAATCTGTACACTAGACTGTACATGTTTTGGCCCCTTTTCCAAGGGGTTTTACCAATGCTTCTTCCATGTCCAGCTGGCCAAGAATTGCACAAGTAACACAAGAAATAAATATCAAACCAATGATTTAACACATGTTATATAGTTGTTCATCATGTCTTTATTTCAACAAATTCTGGCCAGCTGGACATTTTTTAATTGATGCATGCAAAGGTGGGTGAAACATGTGCTACCTTTTCCAAGGTTTGTCAGCTGCTGCCTTTTCCAAGGCTTTGGGCAACCTGTTCCAAGGCTTTGGGCTGCACAGGCTTGGCCCTTTTCCATGGGCTTTGGGCATGCCTTTTCCAAGGCCTTTGCTGCTTCCTTTTCCAAGGAATAGCTGCCACTGAACTACTGGTACTGGGCCAGCTTGTCCAAGTAGTCCAGCACAGCCTCAGCAAAGGTGGCCCAAAACTGGCCCTTGTGCTTGGCCTTGGGGTGTGCAATGCCATAAGCATCCAGCCCCCACTGCTTGGCCTCTTTGATGATCTCAGGCTGATCATCAAAGATCACTGTGCAGCCCAAGTGGCATGCCCAGTCGACTTTGCCATCTTCCCCCAGCTGGTTGAAGATGGCCATGCTGGTGGACAGCTTGTCATACTGGGGCAGCATCTTCATGTCCTTGAGGACTTGCTTCTTTCTGCTGCCACTGCCCACAAAGCTGATCAGGTGGACTTTTGCCACCTGCAGCAGGCATGTCAAAGCTGCCATGTTGTCAGCTGAGACATCATCATCCTTTTCCAAGGTGTTGTGCCAATCCACACAGATGTGGATGACCTCCTCTGCCTTTGCCTTTTCCAAGGCTTTCTTTGCCTTTTCCAAGGCCTCATCAAGCTGACCAACCAGGGGCATGCTCTGCATGGGGCCAGCTGGCTTGCTGCTGCTGCTGGCCCCAGTACCAGCAGCAGATTTGGCCTTTTCCAAGGCTTCTTGCAGCTTTGCCGTGTACTGCCTTTCCTTTTCCAAGGAAGCATGCAACTTTGCCTTGAGCTGCCTTTCCTTTTCCAAGGTGTCAGCAGAGACCAGGGAGGCCTTCCTGGGACCATGCTTCCCAGGCTTGCCCTTTTCCAAGGGCTCAGCCTCCACCTTGACCTCTTCCATGTCCACATCCTTTTCCAAGGACTCCTTTTCCAAGGACTGCTTGGCCTTCTTCTGTTTTTTCATGGCCTTCTTGTGTGCCTGCTCAGCCTTTTCCAAGGCTTTGTCCTCCTCAGCATGCTGGAGCTTGTCCAGGCACTTTTTTCTGGCTGCTTCCAAGCTAGCCAGGTGCTTTTCCAAGCACTTCTTCCCAGAAGGGTTGTCCCCTTCCAGGAAGGACCATTGCTTGGCTTCCCTGGCTTCCTTCCTCTTTTGGGAAGTAGTGCCAGAGCCAGATGGCCTCCATTTGTTGTTAAACCCCCCTGGGGGGGGTTGTGCCATCTTTGCCTTTCCCAAGGCAGCTTTTCCAAGCCCTACACAGCAAGGGGCTAAGGCAAAAGTTTGATGTGTGAGTGTGTGGTTGCCTTGCCTATTGTATACAGTGTTGTGGGCGGTTTCTTGTATCCTAGGAATTACTATCCAGTTTCTGTGGTGCTGCTGTGCTGGTGCTGTGGTGCTGCTGTGGTGCTCCAGTGGGGCATGTTGCAACCTATGGCTCTAAGCTGAAAGCAAAACAGCTGCAGACACATGTAGTTTTTGCCACTGCACCCATGCCTTTTTGAAGACACATATAACATTGAGGTGGTTTAGTTTTTAGTTGCAAAGGCAAGGGTGCACTGGCACATGGTGACCATGACTTGCAGCTGCCAGGCAGCATGTTTTTCTTTTTTTTGGTACTCCTATAGGTGAAACTTATATGTACAAAATTGTAGTGGCCATGGCTTTTCCATGGCCACAGCTTTCCTTTTCCAAGGATATATCCCTTTTCCAAGGGTTTTTTTTTCCTTTCCCAAGGGTTTTTATCCTTTTCCAAGGATACACCAAGGAAGGCAGTCTTTTCCATGGAACTAGCCCTAGAAGTGCATGCAAAGGAAGGCCAGCCAGTAGTGGCAAAAGCCACTACTGGCTGGTCTTTATTGGCATGCAACTTCCAAAGTTGAGCATGCCTTTTCCAAGGCTGTGGGGGCTCACTTGGCAGCATATGTTTCCAACAGCCTTGCCCTCATATCCAAAGCCTCTGCCTTTGTCAAAGAATCCTTTTCCAAGGATTTTTGGATATCATCAATGATTTGGGCAAAGTGTGGAGACATGCTGCTAGTCACCTCCACAATTAGCTTCAGCTTGCCACCCTCCTCAGTGGTTCCTGTCAAATATGCCCTTGGCTTAGGCTTCTTTGCAGAAGTGACCTTCAGTTTGAGCCATTTCATCCTCATGCCTTTTTCCAAAGGCTTTGCCTTTTTCTTTGCTGCTTTCTTTCCCTTCTTGGCCTTTCCCAAAGCCTTTGCTGATGGCTTTTTTGCCTGAGCCTTTTCCAAGGCAGCAGCTGGCCTTTTCTTGGAGCATGCAGCATACCCCATAGCCTTTTCCAAGGAATCTGTGTCAGTTTGCACCCTGCTCCCTGGCCTTCTTGTGGAGAGGAGTGGCAGCTTGGATGCAGCTGCTGCTGTTTTGGGGCATTCTGGGCTGCTAGCAAACATACTGGGGAAGCCTCTGGCATCCATGGAAACAGCACTGCTGTTGCTATCATTCTTCTTCAGCAGCTTGCTGCCAGCAGACTTTGCCTTTTCCAAGGGCTTGCTCTCTTCCATTGCCTTGCTCTTTTCCAAGGCTTGAGCCTTTTCCAAGGCTTGAGCCTTTTCCAAGGCTTCAGGGACAGCTGCCACCATGTTGAGGCCTTCCTGCAAGCTCAGGAAATCATCCTTGTTCAGCCTGCTGGCAGCAGTCTGCAGGCTGCTTTGCCTGCTCATAGCCCTCACATGGTTCAATAAGCAGACTATCCTCTCAGCCCTTAAGTTGGCCCACACTTGGCCACTTTGGCCAGACTGGTTCAGCTGTGGCTTTTCAGCCAGAAGGGAAATCAAAGCAACCCTTAAGGGAGAGCTGTGGATATCACCACTCTTTTCGATTTTTAAGAATGCCCTCCACAAAGGAAGGCACCTGACCAACCCAGTTGGGCATGGTGCATTTGACCTGGACAGGTGCTCATAGGAGCCCAAGTTTGCCACCAGGTCCTCATGGGCAGCAAGAGCTTTGTAGAGAAGGCCAGAATCCACATAGGGTTTTGGATAATTTCTGGCTCCTCCCCTTCCAGCCATGCTGCCTTTTCCAAGGCAGAACCCCACAGCTTTTCCAAGGAAAGACCTTTTCCAAGGAAAAGCCTTTTCCAAGGACAAGCCTTTTCCAAGGAAGGTCTTGCAAGTACAGGTGTTTTTTCGCTTTTTGAAACACTATTTGAGCCAAAACTTCAGCATGTATATATAGTTTTTTGAGGAAAATTTGGTGGAAAAAGGGACTCCAAAAATATCAATAATTCTCCCAAAAAATTCAATAGACAGATCAATAATTTGCACCCAAAAAAATTCAATAGAAAAATCAATTTCAGATCAATAATTTGCAACCCAAAAAATATTGATTTTTTTTTGTTGCAAAAATATCAATAATTTGCAATACCCTTTCAATTGATCCTATTCAATATCCGATGCTCAGGGACTTGTGCACACAGAAGAAATCGCAATTTTAATTCAGTTTTTGGCGATCGAACCTCATTTCGTGCGAAAGGGTTGCGACGGGAACCCGGAAATCGCAATTTTACCTCAGGTTTTGGCGATCGAACCTCATTTCGTGCGAAAGGGTTGTTCCGGACAACTTGAAATCGCAATTTTGAGTCAGTTTTTGACGATCGAACCTCATTTCGTGCGAAAGGGTTGTTCCGGACAACTTGAAATCGCAATTTTACCTCAGTTTTGGGCGATCGAACCTCATTTCGTGCGAAAAGGTTGCGTTTCGTGCCGTCTCGTTGGCACTGCCCCGCGCCTTCAAGAGAGAAATAGAAAAGAAGGAGAGGGCAAGAGGGCAAGAGGGCAAGAGGGCAAGAGGGCAAAAGGGCAAGAGGGCAAGAGGGCAAGAGGGTAAGAGGAGAAGATGTGAGGATGAGAAGATGTGAAGATGAGAAGATGTGAAGATGAGAAGATGAGAAGATGTGAAGATGAGAAGATGAGGAGATGAGAAGATGAGAAGATGAGCAGATGAGAAGATCTGAGGATGAGAAGATGTGAAGATGTGAAGATGTGAAGATAAGAAGATGCGAAGAGGAGAAGATGTGAGGATGAAAAGGTGTGTGAGAGGATGTGAAGATGTGAAGATGAGAGGATGTGAAGATGTGAAGATGTGAAGATGAGAAGATGTGAAGATGTGAGGATGTGAAGATGGGAAGATGTGACGATGAGAAAATGTGAAGAGGAGAAGATGTTTTACAGACCCCCACTATTGGAAGAACCCTGCGCTCAGACGCTCTCGGGGAAAAAATCCGCCGAGTGATGACATACATTTTTTTAATACCGCACCTTGGGTTCCGGTAAGGTGACCATGAAGTCATCGAGGTGATCTGGAATATCCAAATCCCAAGATGCTGTTTTCACCTGCGCCGCCAACACCATTAGAACGAACTGTCATTGAAGTGGCGGGACCTCTGAAGGAAACAGCTTGTCTGCGTGCCATCGCCAGTTCTTGTGTGTCAACCTTGGCGCAGAACTTGGTTTGAATCCATGTCTATCACAAGCACGTGTGCGGTGAGAACAACGTATGTCACAAATTTGAATGATACAGTGCCGCTAGTGCCCAATGAAAATCTGAGGCCCCAGCATTTTTCCAAGGGGCCCACAGAGCGGCGATGAGCTTGTTGAGAGGTTGTGCTGAAATGGCAGCTGCGCAGACATGCAACGTTGAATCGCCCAAGTGAATTCACATGGAGCAAAGAGCGGCTACTAGCATTACTTGTACTTATGAAAGCGTCTGAAAAATGTTCTGCGTTCGTACCAAGGTTTGCGGATTGCTTATGACATGATGCCCGAAAGCATCATGGCCACATCATTTCACACGCTGGTTCGCAATTTGATAGCTCAAAAATGTTATCAGGCTGAAACTGAAACGCTTGGTCGCAACGCGTCATGCAACAGGAGAAGATCTCGAAAACTGTCGACGGTTCAAGCTCTGGATTCCATATTCTTTTCGCTCCCCGGGGGCCGGTCTCGCTCTGGGGTCGACTTCGGAGGGGGCATAAAGAACATAAAGAACATAAAGAACATAAAGATTTGCTGCAAAGCAAAAAAAAAAACATCATCCGGGCTACTGGAAGGCCAATGTCATTCAACTCAAGTGTTCCAAGAAAGATTCTGCTAGAATCTTGACTTCCAGCAAATACTTGAGAAGTTGCTCCTCCTCGGGCTTTGTGCAAAAGTGATAATCAAATGATCGATCAGCTCAATGAATGCATCGGGATAGGCCCGAAAGACAGGAGAACATTCGGCTTTCAACGTACCAAGACTGGCTTCCATGTGCAGAGGTGATCTTTTTCGGGGGGACTTGACTCCCGAATCTATGTGGGTGTTCCTCACGATTGCTTCGAAACCACAACTTGGTCGTTTCAAGCTCTTGGAAAAAGTCAACAAAAAGATCGAGGAAGATCGGCGCCCCCATAAGGCGAAAGATTTCTTTAAGAGAAGCTTCTGATATTTTGTGATTACTCTCGGCCAATCACCTCCTTCTACCAGCAGGCTGGCCAGCATCACTGCTAACGTCCCAACACTGGGCCCTACAGGCAAGCTTCTCCTCTCACTTTCTCGTCTCGGTTTTGCGCTGGAAGCGCCAGCTTGCCCGTTTATGGGCATGTCGGGCACCTCACCCACACACGGTGAGCTAGTATTGGTATGGGACACTCAATGCAGTACAACACTACCGGAAGCTATTCAAGGCATCAAGTTGAAACAACTCCGTGGTTCGGACCGCGGTCAGGTCTGGCACCTTACAAGCACACAGGGTCTATGCATGCGCACGTTCTGAGCCACCCAGCCGATCTGTCCTAGTTTCTCGTGTTTAACGTGAACAGTACATTTTCTCAAAGTCGACGCTCAGTCTCTGCACTTGCAGGAATCGTATGGCCAAAAGGACGGAGCTCCCAAATGTCGGGCCCAGGGGTTCAAAGATAACACGTTTATGGACAAAAGGACCCAAGCAAGCACACCCATGCAGTGACCATTTCCCAAAAGGGTAGAGATGGTTGCAAAGTCTCTAAGGCCAGGACGGCTGTGGTCTTGCTTCACCTGAAGCTATGCCACCAGCCACAAGAAACTCTCTTGAGTCTTGAGTGTGTAGTATCACGACTCCTCTGACACTTGTCAGCAACTAGACAGCTGAGAGGGACACTTCTCACCAGGGCCTCAGCATAAGTCAGTCAGATGACGTTTTGATGTACCCTCATCTCTCACACGAGAGACGGCCTCCGGGCCAATGCTATCCAAAAGATGAAAAAGGTAGTCACCTCTGAAAACCGAGCAAGAAGGAAATGAGACAGTCACTTGACCGAATCCAGCTCACTAAGAATTCATGTCATCGACCCTCCGGGCCTCGAAATGAGGATCCATAGCCTACTTGATCCACTATTAGCCAAACACAAAGCTGACAGTCTGGCGAAAACGTGTCTATCTCCAACCGCTTGGCAAGTGAATTGCAAGACATTGCGAAGTTACATACTGATAAAACAAGATCGATGTTATTCATTGTGAAGCACAATCTAACTTCTGGCAACTGAAAAACCTACGTTAACTGCTCAAGAGTCATGCGCTCCCCCCCGGCTAAGATGACTTTTGTTGACACTAAGGTTGCAAATCACTCATTGGTCAAATGGGCTATTGCCAGTCTTGCGCTTCTTGAAGGGGTTGGCATCATCCTTGACTCGAGGATTCGAATGCTCAAAGCGGCTGCGGACACACAAAGCTCTTGTCAGAAACAAAAATTGCGCGCATCAGCTGCTCTGGCATCATGTGGCAAGTCTCCACTTGGGTTAGTTCACCGAAAAAGACCCCAACAAGTCTCAAGAATACACAGTTATCCCCACATTTTACCCAAGTTTTTATGACTTGCTGTGGCCTTCTTTGGGGTGCCAACCCAAATGAAAAATTAGCAGCATCATGGAAAAGCCAGAAGCTGCAATCTTTTCACTGGTACAATGAGCCAGGCATTGCCGGCTTGCTGCTCAAGAATCTTTTCGCATGAACTACGCTCACCAGCTGGCAAGTCGAGAGCTCCAAGGACAAGGTTACCCAACGACATGCAAACAATGAAAACGTGACGTGCCACGCCTCTCTGACGTAGGTGTCGAGTTTGGTGCTCCCCTGCCTTCTCGTATTCGTGTAACTTGCCGATCTCCCGCAAGGCATCTTGCTCGCCCAGTGCCTCACGATCGCTGGCAAAAAGAAACCGCAAGCCAAATGCACAATTGCCACACCTCTTGTGAAAGCGTTGAAGGTCTCAAAGCTTTGATTTAATTCAATTGATAGATTTGTTCTTTTCGACCTGCCTCGCCTCCGACATTGTCTTTTTGCCGGCCCGAACAATAACTACTGGCTGTATAACGCGGTTAACCAAAAGAGCTCTTCCGGAGGTTTCAGCATGAATCACATGAAGCCTTGCCTACAACAAAAGCACACTGCCACTACATACTGGTTGTCAAATATATCTAGCAAAAAGCAGACGGCGCTAGTGCCACACATACAGGGGGGCGCAAGCTGCACCAAGGAGAAATTATGGTAGCGACATCGGAAGACTCCTATGTTGTCTCCGAAATATTGACGCTCCCAGATTCCTGGGAAGGGAACTGGAAGGGAACTGGGAAAGAGAAAGGGAACTGGAAAAAACACAGCACTTCGCACACGCTGAAGAAAAGGAATTGGAAAAATACAGCATTTTCGATCACACCCGGGAAAGGGAACTGGAAAACCACGGCATTTTCAATCGCGCCTGGGAAAGGGAACTGGAAAAACACGGCATTTTCAATCACACCCGGGAAAGGGAATTGGAAAAACACGGCAGTGGCATGCACGGCCGGAAAGGGAACTAGAAAAACACAGCATTTTCAATCACGCCCAGGAAAGGGAACTACCACAACAACAACAACAACAGCAGCAACAACAACAGCAACAGCAACAACAACAACAACAAGAAGAACAAGAACAAGAACAAGAACAAGAACAAGAACAAGAACAAGAACAAGAACAAGAACAAGTAGGTAGGACAAACACAGATGTGAAACAGAAAAGCGCACTTGCGCAATATCTTTCAGTACATCATCATTAAAAATCACCCAAAAGTCATCTTCGTCAAAATCTTCATCATCAGCCTTAGTTGACCAATTCAAAATGTTCAATGCACGTCTGTCACCTAATTCATATCTTCGTACAATATGTGCCAATGTTGAACAAAAACGACAAATGGTCTGGATTTCGAAGGCTTTGTCTCCAACCCCCACCCCGCCCCACCCCACTTCACCAGCAGAGTAGCATCAAGTATGCGTGGAAGCTCGCATGAAAGTTAACGGGATGAATGAACCAGGGCATTATCCATTCAAACTGCCCGCACTTACGACCAAGCGCTGGTTCATACCGTAGATGGACGAATTATTCAAACCCTTTTACATAGAGCAACCCCTCTCACCCCAAATATCAATGTTATTTTCTTGCTTGGTTCGTTCCTTCGAATGGACGAAATATATCAAACCCCCAGAGCAGGAACAGCGCTACGAAACCATAACATTGAAATTCAGGGGAGGTAGGGGTTGGCCTATAACTCATGGATAGGGGTTTGAATAATTATTTGTCCATCTACTGTATGTGAGGGATATGTCCCACTATATCCCAGTTACATGTTACTGTTCCATGAGTCTCCAGCTATATGATCTCCCTATCTTGTGGATGAATCAGCGAAACAGAGCAACCTTCCGAAGAATGACCCAAGCCTCTGGTTCCGCAGCCATGGCCAGGGATTTTCTATTGACCAGGGATTGGGTGACGACTCGAAATGACCAGCTAAAATCACCAAAAGATCTCTGATCCACAATTTTTCAGGCCTTTGACCCGCTAAGATGTTGGATCATCATTTTTTTTGTTCTCCGGAAGAATGGGAGTTTCAAGCAGCGCGGAAGTGTCTCCAGCCAGCCATGTGTTTATTTTGTGAGTTTGGTTTGATAAGTTGAATTGTCGCTATTCACAACCTTCAAGGTCTGTAGAAATCTATAGAGTTGACGGTTGCCAACAATTACAGTATCTTTGTTCAAGTCCCGAAAATCTGTGAGTGGCAACATGTTTTATTCAGCAAGGGAGATACCTCTGTGTGAACGGACCACTTCCCTGAATTTGAACTAAATGGCCTTCACCCGGCACACTTTTGAACACATTACATCCGCAAAGTTGTTGTGGGGATCTTCAGGGTTTCAGAACAAGATCTTGCAAGATGAAATATTATGCTACGCTGAACAAAAAATCAGAGACTGCTCAGACCGCGAGAAAGTCCTCCATCTATATCGACTACACATTTGATTCTTGGGTACAATGGTGCAGCATCCATGGGTCGTGCCCCCAAAGGGCGAATTTTCTGAAATAGAACCTTCAAACCTCAGGGAAGGTTGCTAATGTGTACTTCAGCTATTTCTTGTAAAGCATGGGGATGGTTTATGGTGTTGGCCTTCCTTTTCGTGTCGCGTCGTGTCCAGTCCGTTCCAGGTGGTGCTCATTTTGCACCAAAAAATAGGGATCTAACCATTAGGAATCAGGATTTCATGCATTGAGCATTTGAGCCCCCGCAGTGAAATGCCTGTTGCTTACAGTAATATAAACCTGTCAGACTTAAGGACTTAAGGGTTGTTTCAATCAGTAAAACCCAACAGCTTAGTGAAATAAGCCAAGTTAGTAAGCCAATTATGGGGCTACTTGGCCTTCCCTGGTACCTTGCACATCCTTGCACAATGTCCCCGAACAAAACAATATATATATATATTATAATTATATAATATAATTATATATATATATATATAATATGTATACTATAATTATATATATGCAAATATAATTATATATATATGCAAATATAATTATATATATATGCAAATATAATTATATATATATGTGATAATGTTGGGATATGAACATGATTAACATTGATTAACCAACTAAATATGATGTTTGCTCACATGGCATTGCTATATATATGTATATATGGATCTAGTTCAACACTGAAAAACAACAAACGGTGGTCATCATTGGATGGCCATGTCCCGCAGTTGACGCCGCAAGCACCACTTTTTTCTGCAACGCCGCACCTTTAGAGATCCTCTTCGTCGGGGTCCTGGTAGTGGTGCCACGTGGCACCAAGAAACACAAGCGATGACTTGACATCTTGGTTGTGTTCATAAGTTATCATGTGTTTATAGATTACATTAGATTACTATGACACATGACATGATTCAATGGGCTGTTTTAAGGGAACATGTGTAACCTATTGTACCACCGGAAACCATGGATTTACAAGCAACATGTGAGGTTAAACCCTGCAATGCTTCCCCCAAAGTTCAATGAACTATATTGTAGAACCAAATTCCATGAAAACTTCTGGTTCCGTCCGCAAACATCTCTGCAATGTGGGTAATGACACGCTAAAGATATTTCTATACAACAAACAAGTTCCGGGGCCCCGCTGAAAAATGGTCATATCGCCAGTCGGAGTTGACTAGACTTTAACCAACGGCACACTCCGATTGCTGAACATTGACTACGTATCGACTCAACATCGAACAACTGACTGAACATTGACGAAACATTGTTAATGAATGTTCATGACATGGACTAAAAGGTGGACGGAACCTCCAGTTATGTTGGTTTATAAACAATTTTTACTATATATGGGGGGTTCCATAGTCATGGGGGTACCCTTGTATCGCTGGATGTTTCATGGAAAATTTACCCTCTGGTAAACTAACAGTTTGCTATGGAAAATCACAATCTTTAATAGGCAAATCAACTAAAAATGGGCCATGTTCAATAGCTATGTTAAATTACCAGAGAGTACCCCCATTTTAGGAAACTTCCACAGTAACTCGCTTCCCGCTTCGCATTTTTTGCTCCCAGTCCAGCAGCCCACTTTCAGCGCCCTGGCCCTCCTGACCGCTATGGCGTTGTTTCATGCTGAAAAACGCTTCATATTTGTTGGGATTATCATGATGTTATACATATTTATGAATTATGATAGATACAGGGGGGATACAATGAGATATAGTGGCATACCCTCTGGTCATTTCCGAGTTTTCTATGGAAAATCGCAATGTTCAATAGGTAAATCATCTAGAAATTGACAATTTTCCATACCAAACTGATCTGTTTTTTACTGGCCTGGGATGGCACCACAATGATGGGCATGGGGTGGGATTTTCCTTTCTCACCTTACAAAATTGATGGGAACGCAATACACATACAAAACATAAGTCGAACAACCTAAGACATGGATACAACTTTTACTTGGGGAAGCCTCATGAAGCACCAGTCCCTGGCCTTCAAGTAGCAACAAATTGGGGTACTTCCTAGTAGAAGGACACAGGGAAACTCTTTGATTGGTAGCTTCCGGTGGGAGGACTCAAATAAAGCAGGCAAACATAACCTTAGATATCTACAAGATGGTCCCCCTAGTTATCTGGTTCATAACCCCGTCTAACTATGGTTCCGATATGTTCCAATTAGTCTGGTTATAAACCAACTCATCGAACTGTGGAGCACCACCTCCAAACGCAATTCTACATGGCTACTATCCCCCATGTTTTTTGACCACACACAGCGAATCACGAAACTATCCAACCCCCAATCCGTGAGACCAGCTGAACCAGCATCGCCACTTAAATCTCGAATTTATTACCAGCTAAATCCCCATCGATTGCTGGCTAAATCCCCATGGCCGCATGTATTGCCAACTTCCACTCCCACTTACTCCCAGTGAAACTTCCATCTCTTGCCACCATCTATTGCCAGCATCTATTGCCACCATCTATTGCCATGTAAACCTTATACGGTATAACTAACATCCATTGATTGCCAGCTAAGCTCCAATCTAAGGTCCATTTATTTTCAATTGAAATCTCATAATTTATTGCGAGCGCAAGATCAGTTTTTCATTGCCAGCTCCTTTTGTTGTTTCGTCACTTAAACTGCCATCAACCAGGTCGACCCATGGGGATCCCCAGGTCGCGAGGTCGCGATGGCTTGAAACAATCCTAAGTCATGGTCCTCCATTAATTTTAAGGATGTTTGGGGGTCTATACCTCCATATCTTTTCCCCAACTCAATTTAGTTAAATGACGTTCCCGTTTATATCTCATTAAGAACACTATAAATTGAAACCTCCATAATGGTAATGTCTCATGGTTTCCCCAATCATCAACCATATCAGATGTTGTTGCTTGGTAATGTCTCATGGTTTCCATTGATGGCCGTGAAACGTTGGGGAACCCCCATGAAATCCCAATTTCTGTTGGTTACTTTCTGGTAATTTAACATAGATATACATAGATATTAAACATGGCCCAGTCGAAATAGTTGATTTACCGTTCTTAATAGCATGGTGGATCTTTCCAGTTCGCAAACTTAGTGAGTTCGTTTACCAGAGGGTAAATCACCATGAATTTCTGGCTTAAATCACCAAATGTCACCATGTCCCCATGGCCACTAAACCAACCACCCATCACCATCGGTCCGGCACTTGCGGCGGTCTGTCATCGAACTTGATGCTGCACTCATCGTGGAGCCAGGAAATCATGTCGTCCGGCTCACGGCTGCCGTGGTAATAGACCTGGATGCGAGACAGGGCTTCGCGAAGTTGGTGTTTACTATGGATTTTATGGGATTTTATGGTGATTTAACTGTGATTTAGTGGGTTTTACTATGATTTACGTAGCAAAGTTGCTGAACAGAACTCCACTGTTGGGTTTTTGGTAGATATATGGAACAAGTTACTATACTAAACATCAACCAACCAACATCACGATCACGAACCGGGAACCAAAAACCACTATACCTTATGAAACACAGCGCCCCCGCCCGGAGAAGGGCCAAGAAACGCGTCTCTTCGGCGACTTGCCAGCAGGAAAGAGGATCACCGTGGGAAAGCCAGTGATCTGAATCCCCTCCACCTCTGCGACCGATGTCGCAGACAAAATGCGCTGGTTTCCTAATGGATGTTCATCCCCCTATGGTTCTTTTTCTGGTTAGAATCTGGTGCCCCCTACTTGTGGTTGGTTTATAACTGGCTGAACTATTGAATAAATCGATACATCATGGCTGAGTCCATGGAGTAGCTTTAAACAACAGACATCACTAGTTGGTTCGTAAATCCCCATTCATCACTTCGACATCTACCATAAATACCCAACAAACCAAGTTATATGAGGCTGCAGTTTGTATACTTGTTTAGTTATAAGTAAGGTATAACAAACTTACCTATCTAACCGTGTATATATATATATATGTATATACTATAGATATCCAACATAAATATATCAGAACAGAAATTCTTTCCTCCAACGGCCTTACCTACGACACTAGAACCGCAGTCTCCAGTAGCCATGGCCTCGTTTCTGGTGGCATCGATCTTGGCAATCTTCAAGGACTTCACGTGTTTCAATCGCCTAGACAGAGGCAACGACTGTAAGAGAGCAGAAAAAAAACGTAGATTCCATGGGTTTTTACGGTAAAACATAATTTTTAATGGCTGTCGTCCCGGTCAAAGTCAATTCTGATCATCCCAGAGAACAAATCTAACTTGGATGGTTTGTTTGCGATGCCCCTGTAGGAAACAACCGCAACATGTTTGAGTCGTTTGAGATACCAGATTTGAACATCTTCAAGCAAATTGCTCACCAGATTTTCCCACATAACTTGCCGCGTTTGCGAATCTGTTTTCTCAGTCCCGGACTTTGCGAGCTGCTTGTACTGTGGCTCAAATTTTCGACAATGGCCGCACCTTGCCGCGTATGGAAGGGCTCGGGGTGAAAGCTCCACAATGCCCCCCAGATGGGCGACTGATGTTCACTGATGTTCACTG
>Ga0126342_10008036_pt1 | contig 18874 bp, 15 predicted proteins | sample Cyp1metagenome_FD_92528 | JGI IMG/M metagenome (GOLD analysis project Ga0126342, IMG submission 92528) | Coral microbial communities from Lord Howe Island, Old Settlement Bay, Australia - Cyphastrea 1 metagenome | ecosystem: Host-associated > Invertebrates > Cnidaria > Coral ... | reverse complement strand
TTGCGGTGGTCGGGCGCTTGTGCTTGGACGTGTGCTTCACGACTATCTATGTGGCTTTGGCCCAGATCTTTGCTGGTCGCGCTTCGAAGGTTGCCTTCACCACATGTGAGACTACAGCACGTGTGGGTGGAATCACTGCTCCCTTAAGTGGAACATGGCCCACATCCGTGCCACGTCTGACACAGCGGGCATTTCTTTTTCCTTTGTCCTTAAACCTGTAAAAAACTCATACGCAATTCCCCGCGTTGCCTCCGATATGTTGCGCCTGATCAGATACAGAATTGCTCACAAAACGTACATGTCAATGTAGAAAAATGCTTTTTGATGCTTTTTGTGGGTTGCTTATGGTCCTCGCATCGGTTTGCAACCAATCAGGTATCTTGTCCGCTCTTTGCCAGTGTTTGCCTAGCGGCAGCTTGCTGTACAATGACATTGCCTGAGGGTGCCGCGGATGTCAACGATGGGAATGATGAAAAAGCACAGCTTTCAAAGGGAAACAAGGAGAGCAGTGAAATGGCCTTGGTGAATGAAGAGACACAATTGTTTACAAACGTTGTGGCTTGACAGACCACACCAGAGACACGTGGTTAGTCCTTGTGTCTAAGTCTGCATTCGATTAATGCCCCTTCGGGCTAGGCTTCATTAGCCTAGCAGAGCATGAGGGGCATGACCTATCTGTTTTAGGACGCATCCAACGAGTCTTGATCTTGGATGTGTCGCTGCCACTTTTCCTTGCTTTGCCATTCCTCATTCGCGCACTGGCCATGATTGCCAAGCAATGCTGGTGCCGGGAAACGAGGTTGGCTGTCATTGTGCAGCTCGGACAAAGACCGCGTGATTTGATTCGATGTTGCTAACGTGATTGTGGGATATTGCGGTGGCAAATTGTTGACCGCATTGACCTGCGACAACAATCAAACCTTTTGATGTATAACTTATTTAGGGTTTCTCAAAATTGGGGGTACCCGAGTAAACCACGGTTTTCGATACTAAGTCATGGTCATCCATGACTTGGATGATTTGGGGATACCCCCCATGACGGACCTAGGACACCTCCGAATCTTGGATCTTGAATCTTTGCCATGTCAGGCTGCAGCCGGCAAACTATCGATTCATTGAGCTGCAGTGCCAGCATGGGCAAACTTCACCATTGCCTTCCAGCCTTGTGCTGAATGGGCCGGCTTTCCTGTGGAATGTAGTAATCTTCAAAAGTGGATATGGCTTTTGAGGCTTTGGAAAATGGAATATTGATAGTATTTTGCGCCAGTACCTTCAATATTATCACTACTTGCTGGGTGTGACGGTACGGTTTCCAAAGAAACATATGGTTGCCGTACTCGGCCTTACGACGCAATTGCATCCACCTGGCGACAAGGGATCCTGCTTTCAAATTCTTTACCGCTGAACATGTGTGGATAGACTGGCATGCTGCTGGAGTCTAAAGGCAGATTTTCCTGCAAATTCAATTTGAAAAACCTTATATATCCCATATCTTATATACCACGTTGGAATTTCATAGGCGCTCAGGCTGTGGATAAACACCGTTTCTCGGTTGCTGGGTGCCTTGGTTTTCCGTAATTCAGGAACGGCCCGTGTTTTTCGCAACAAAAACTCCAGCCTTTGTGGCTCTCTTAACCGTGGTTCCTTGGTTCAGTCGCAGTTACTGCAGTTCAGTCGCCAATGAAATCCAACTACTATTATTATTATTATTTCAGGGGCATCTCTTGGGATTGCCCTGATAGTCGTGCCAGCTGTGCGCAAGCCTTTACAAGTCTTTCTGCAACAGTTCCAAAAGCGGATCAGGCGGAAATTGTCCACATGACTGTCTGGGGCTGATTTCATGCACTACTATCACAGCCCCAATGCTAAATTTCAGGTTTTTCTAAGCATATATATATATATATATGTTTTTTTTCTTGGGGGTCCGTAGTTGCTTTACATGCCTCACCTTCTTCACTTGCTTCTGATCGCCAACGTCGCACACGAAAGCCCCCAGCGCTTTATAAGGTGCTAAAGGGCCTTAGAGATCTGACCTTCGTTTTGAAAGGATCAGAGGGCACAGAACGATGCCACGACCTGATACTGTTCTTCTACGTCGGGCAATGTCCGGTTGATTTTTACGTTCATGTTGAGATTTATAAGGTTAAGTAGGTGATTGAATCGGTGTTCACGGAGTACACGATGCAAAAAGAACCTAGCAACCAACTGGATGAAGTGGACACTGGCTCGTGAACTGGTAACACGTGCACTTTCCGATACTGTGCTAAACATTATTCCTTTTGAGGTGAGTTGGAACAAGTTGGAACCGTCCAACGAGGAAGTTTGGAGCTGAAGTCTGCTAGCTACAAACTGGAGATCAAAATTAAAGGCTCAGGGGACCACAGATGTTCATGTATAATGGAAGTATACTATGATCTACTATGATATTTTTAGTGGTACCCGATTTTGACTGTCCACACAAACGTATACATGTATAAATCATGTATATTTGATTTGGGTCCAATGAACTAATTGTGCTCTGAATAAGAATAAACTAACTATTTGAATGTCTAAACGTATCTGTTTCTACAAACTATTCCATTTCATTGTCAAATTACAAGTCCCATTTGTCCACTAAGCCTCAGATGGGGTAGTACGGATGGAAGTCCACATACTATGCCTTGACGACCCTCAAAGCCATCACTTTCAATAACGGAATTCACAAACACAAATATATACATTTATACATACATACATATATATATCTATCTATCTATCTATCTACATTTATTCACAAAATATAAATCTTTGTATGTATTTATATATTTATATTTTTATATGTTATGTTCATATATATATATATTTAGTGATATATCCATATTATGTGCATATAATATCTAGATCTAAATTATATACATATATATGTTTGAGTCTAGGTCTAAGTGTTTCACCTTTGCTATCCACCTCCATTTCTTTGTCTTCAATCCATACCGGGCAGCCCTTTTTTGTCATGTCTCACAGTGGCATCAAAGATGCGCCGCATTCGTTTCAAGACATCGCCTTGTTTGGGTCTCAAAAAGGTCCCTTAAGTGTGTCAGACCGGATGGGTGGACTATATCAACAGTGGATGGTTGCGAAATCCCAATCAGCAGTTGGGATGCCGCGATTCCTACGAAACACTGTACATGGGATTACTGCGGGATAGACCATCTACCAACTGGTGCAGGATTTCGCGACCATCCGCAGTATTATCCCAATCGAAAAACGTTATATCTCCTCTTGTTTCTTACAATTCTGTTTGAATGGTGAGTTGACTACTCAGAAAACATCACGTAGAATCCACAACAATAGTCACCACCATAGGAAGCTGAAATGACATTTTGCCCCAATTCTTGGCATGAGAAACGCCAAAATAGGCCCCAATTCTTGCCGATAATTTTGGATGAGAAAAAGACACATGTCTGTTGGATGATTCTCAATCTTTGATCCACATGAATCTTACTAAAGCAAGTAGCAAAATGGTTTATCCATCATCATCCATTGCTGTTTACCCACCTTGCTGAAAAACCACACAAACCATGCCAATAGTAAACCATCAATCCATATCCGCTGGACATCTGGATGGACTGATGGTTTTTTGGGGGGACGATGGGTGGGTTGTTGTTCCAGAAACCTTGAGGAACTGACTCTTCAATGGTTTCATTTTTGGTGGGGTTTTCTTATGTGTTGTTTCCTTCACCCTTCGTTTGTTGTTGATGGTTTGTTCATGTATCACGTTGTTTCTTTGAATGGGTGGATATCAATATAGCCATGACTGAGGGGTTAGAAGATTAGTTTCCACCAAACAAATTGTTGATTTTCAGGGTATATGGTCTATGTTACTTTACCAAAGGATATGAAACAGACTTAAATAGGATGCTTGGATGGCTGCCAAAATGGGAAAGTTTTCTCAATGGGGACATCCATGTGCCATGGAATGATACCTCAACATTGGGACCTCACTGGAATCTTTGTTAGGAAGGGTCATCATGCCCAAATGGCCAGGTTAGCAAAATATGATCACTTACCCAGACACATGCAATAATCCCATCCCGTTCCATTAATGTCAAGCACCCAAATGGTCATAAAAAGGTATATATGTAAATCCCGTTAGACCCCCTACGTTCACAATGATTTGTTGGGGGGTGTTCAGGTTGGGAAGGAATGAATGATGTTGAACACCGTGTTTAAAAGCAAAACTGTGGAGATGGAGATGGGGAACCGAGCAAACCCCTGGACGTAAATTTGTGATTTCATTAGCGGGCTGGGTATCGTCAGAACGGAAGCACCCCTCATAATCAACGAAGGCTTCGGAATTGCAAGAACCTCACCACAAAATATGATTTTGTTTGCTCAGAATTATGGCAGAGTCGAAATGATCCGGGGAAAGGAAACCGCAAAGTAAAGTGCTCTGTGATAATTCCCAGTGCTGCGAGTATTTGGCTTTAAACTCGGAACAAAACAACAGCGCCAGTATTTGGTGATTACGGGTGGCAAGAACGTGTTTCACGAGCAATGGCCAAGATCCCCAGTGACTGATGCTAAACAATGCTAAACAGATCAAGTGCTTGTACCAAGTTGGTTGAAAATATTGATTTTGATGTACCAAGTAGGTCTACCCCATCTACCAAGTGGTTATCCCATATCACAATCCATCGACTGCGAACCCCTCTCAGCCAACCCGAAGCCTTGGGGATGACAGAGGGTTTGGGCCCTGCTCACATGAACCAGCAAGGCACATGCGTGCCTTCTCTAGATGCACAATAAATGTCATGACATTTCAATGTAGAAATATCGATGATATTATTTGATAATTATTAACATACATTTAATTCACCATAGTATTTGTATATTATTCACACACACACGTATGAATTATATTTCCATAAATTCACCAAACACTTTGAATATGATGCACAAATTCTCACTTACACGCATGTTTGCTGTGATAAAGAACGAGACTTTGCAGATCAACGGAACGTCACCATGGCGACAGCTGGTGCCAGTGGCCTCAGTGCAGCCAGCGACCTCGAAATGTCGTACCCTATCGAATCAGTTCCCAGCCCGGCTCCTCAGAAAACTTCTGGACCAAACGATGGAAAGTTAAAGAATCTTGGGTAGTTGACTATAAGCGACTAGTTGAATGGGTGTCTACTCCAGTGTGTACCATCCAGCAATACCAATAATGATGTGGACATATGTGGAATATAGCCAACCAGAAACGATGAACTGTAGATTTTGCCAACCAAGAATTGCTTCTTCACCACCAATAGATAAGGATTTAAACGTCAGAATGTCTTCAAACCAAGTGATAGGTTATAGTTCAATGTGTTCATTTGTTGGTCTAAAATGATAAACATAACAGGCAGTAAAGAACCACATTTATCGAGGGCATCTAAGATTTGCCATGGGTAAACTGTGGGCGCTTGGTGCAAACATTTGAACTGATTATGTTCAAAGGTTGGTGAAAATAGGTACATGTTTCCCATGTTTGTGTGTTTGTCATGAATGTCGGACTAAAAGGCAGTACGTTGTTTTTTTGGATATCCCACTAAACGTGCAACTTTTGAAGGATTTATGTACGGCTAGGCGTGATTAAATGGAGGCATTAAAAAGGCCATGGGGGATCGCGGTGCTGAACAGTGCCTCCACCAGTTCAGGGATTGGTTGACTGAGACTACTTTCTAGTACATGCGTGTGTGCGTGTATAGAATACATAAAATACGTCTGCACCTTTTTTATTTATCAGAATATATGCCACAATGGATATACATCCCCTATATATGGACATCTATACATGCTGGAATATCAGTTATATACCAACATTAGGATCAGAAAGGGGAAAATACCAGATGTTTATCGCACTATTCGCTGTACTTTTGATATTCCATGTGCTGTAAATGCTAGCTGTGTCTGCAATATTATTGCGCACACCCAAGCAAATTTCAGATAGGTTGAAACTCAGGCACCCAACGTTATCGCGTGCGGCGAATACCAACAATTGGCAACTGTTTGTTGTCCCCTGCACCTTCAAGTTTGGCCCCTGCCCATTTATGTTAGTTCACATCGCCATGATATGGGTTAAACCCCCTTGTGTCCATGTTTTTGAGGGTTAACCCCCCCCTGCGGTGAGGTGTAAACCTCCGTTTGCCGACAAACCCACATCATATTGATCGTTGACTGTATATCATAATATTTCAATAAATCTAATATAAATATAAATATAAATATATATATATATACACAAAAAATACGTACACATTCCATAGAATATTCATTTAGAACATCATCAACGACTAGTTCTATCCCATGACAAACATCGCATCTCCAGGTGACACCAGCCGGGGCATCGAGACCGAGTCCCCCAAGACGAGTCGCAAGAGGAACACAGCCACAGGTGCGGAGCTTATCATGAGGTTATCTAAGGTTAATACCTGTTAATAAATATGGAATATAATGGGTATTAGTCACGAATTAGTATGTTAGAAAAAAAGTGATTTAATGGATATGATTCGAGTTTTGATCATCGTTAAATGTGATGTAATGGATGTTTATGTATTGTTGGTCACTATGCTTAATGCATGGAAGTGTCCTACGTCACGGGGGTACCCCAAATCATCCAAGTCATGGATGAACATGACTTAGTATTATTGAAACCCATGGTGACGACCGGGAATCCCCCAAGAAACTGCCAAATAGATTTCACCAGCGAGATATTGAAGGATACCCATCTATTTGGGTTTGCCAGCAATACTTGCCATTGATAGGATCCCCTCCAAACATGTGGTACATTGCCTGCAGTACATTCGTTTTCGTGCCCTGAATTCCCATTGATGGGCCATAGCTAGCTGGCAATATGGCTTTTGCCATAGGATGGATTGGGGCATCCCTTATTGGAAACAGATGGATCATACCAAGCTAAAGAACATTCCAGGTGATGACTCTCAATATCCAGGGGGTGTTTTTAAAATAACAGGAGAGGATATGATTTTGTAGAGAGATTGATCCACAAATGGATACCTTTTCATTATCTCATGATATTCACTGATATGTATTGTTGAAACGTCGCACGGTAGGTCAACAGAGGTGAGCACAATATATATATATATATATTAGATAGCCAATTGGAAAAATTGTAACGGTAACGTATATGTATAATGGCAAATATTTTATCTAATATCTACAATATATTTGTATATATATATATAGATAGATAGATTTTCCATTTGGTAGAAATGGCAAGATGGATCAAATTTCCTACTGGTGGCAGCTCGCAATGGTGGACTGTCGGAGCCCCCAATTTGAATCGCAGACATAGTGAATCAGGAGTTACCGTTGGTAAACTAATATAGCTATGGACAATGACCATGTTTAATGGGTAAATCATCTACAAATGGGCCATTGCCCATCGCTGTGTTAGTTTACCGGAGGCTCACACTAGAGATCAACCTAGATGCAGGACTTCAACTAATATCAGCAGCACTTAGACTATTCGGAACGATGGTACAACCATGGATGGTGCAATCATGGACTATCGATGGTATAATCGAAAATCTCTTCCATCCATTTGGAATGATGACTTCATCGTATTATAACGGTTTATATTCTAAATAAAAATTATCCGTGATTTATTCATGTGGTAGTTCCACAATGGTACAATTATGTCCATTCCCCAAAGTGCGAAGTGGGAAAGTAACTGGACTGCTGTCTGCTTTTGCTGAACTTTGATTTCACAAAAATGGGCCTCGCTGTCGAAGGTACAGCAATCAGTGGGGACTTTATCCGCGTTGCAGCAGGTCTCGTGTGAGACGGCTTCGTTGGGAGATGTCAAATGGTGAAACCAACTTATTTTTGTTTCACGTTTATGATAATGTGATGTTGGATGCGTACAATAAGACCTATAGTACGATGTATATATTATCTGTGTATCTATGCATATATACGTAGATATCTATGCATCTCACTACGTTCTGATTTAAACTGAATCAAGCTTCAGTCCCGCTTGCCAGGAGCGTTTTCACCCATGAATTACCCTGCTTCCGAACTGTTACACTTCCCAACTACTTGATGACGGGGTTGACATGATGATGTGGTTGACATGAGGGTGTGAATGCTAACCCATGGCCATCGTCCGTAACTTGGAAGTTTTCTAACTAAACTTCCTCTGATCAAGTCTCGAACCTAAATATAAATCTGATGATATGACGAATGACCGAAGATAGTTTAGAAGTCAAACTTCCGACTGAAGGACAGCTGGAGCAGCAAGAGGAAAGAAGATTCAGGCGCGCGAAAACTACAAAGGTCGCGAAACATGGTTTTTCCAATGTTTTGTCGCTCCGGAGGGTCGAAAAATAAGCTCGCTAAAGCTGCGGGTGCGGAGCCATCTGGTCACCTGGTCAGATGGGAGATCTAAAATTGCACGCTGCTGCGGCGCGAAGCAAATTTTGAAGTCAACATGATAAAAACGCCTAAGGTCCTGCCACTTTTGGCAGTTGAGAAGAGGAAAAAGTGCATGTCGCTGAGGCACGAAGCACATGTCAAAGTGAAAAAGGCAAAAGCACCTCGCGTCCGGAGCACTTTTGGAAGTTGAGATGTCGAAAAAGTGCACGCCGTTGTGGCGTGAAGCACGTTTCCAAGTCAAAATGTACAAAACACACCAACTTCGGACCACTTTTGGAAGTTGTGATGTTGAAAAGGAGCACGCCCTTGTGGCGCGAAGCACATTTCGAAGTCAAAATTTTGAAACACTGGCGGTCTCAGGCATTTTTGGAAATTGAGATGGTGAAAAAGTGCGCGTCTTCGTGGCACGAAGCTCATTTCGAAGTCAAACGTGTTCAAAACTGGCGGTCTCGGACCACGTTTGGAGAGATGGTGAAAAAGTGCACGCCGCTGTGGCGCTAAGCACATTTCGAAGTCAAAAGTGTTGACGGTCTCCGACCATTTTTGGAAGTTGGGATGGTAAAAAATGCACGGCCTTGTGGCGCGAAGCACATGCCGAAGTAAAAAGTGTTGAAAACTGGCGGTCTCGGACCACGTGAGGAAGTTGGGATATTGAAAAAGTGCACGCTGTTCTGACGGTATGGCAACAACGCACTCGCGCTGCAATCTGTTGGAGACAAAATGCACGCAACGTCGTCGTGTACAGGATCAGATTCCACGTGCCGGGAAGTTTTTCGGAAAGTGTAGGTCTTTTCCAAACAATTGTCATTTTCAATGTTTCATATTGACTTCTGTTTCAACTGAAGGGTCTTTCGGGAAAGTATTCAAATGACTTGCTGGAATCTGACCCAGTAAAATGTGTGTGGTTCTTGCAATCTGACCCCTGTTTGTTTTTGGAATCTACAAGGGCTGGGTGGGAAACACTGTGTGAAATATCGAAATGATATTAACATTCGACCTGTGAAAAAAACAATCTCAGCGTCAACGTGATTGAAAAGTTTTGCAAGAAAATAGTGGAACAGCTGCGCGAAGAGAAGAATTAAGTTGCAGAAGCTACAATGAGCTAGCTGGGAGGTAGGTCAGAGCAGAGGTAGCCCAGATAAGTGGCTGCCCAGAGAATAAGTAGTTGAGAGAAGAGGTGCCTCAGCAAAGAGGTCGCTCAGTGAAGAAGTGGCTCAACAAAGAATCATCCATCGGTTCGTTGATTCACTTCATCAATGCTTCTTTGGTTCATTGCACTGAATCACTGAGTCATTGACTCACCGTTTCACTCAGTCATCGATTCATTGATTCATCTTAACTCACTGGTTCACTCGTGCATTCGTTCATTGAGTCATCGTTTCACTGATTTATCGCTTCATTGCTCCATTGATCCGTTTCATTGGTTCATCTACTCACTTTACTTCATTTATTCATTCACTGCTTCATTGATTCACTGATTCATCGACCCACTAAGTCATTCATGCATTGATTCATGAGTTCATTCTTTCACTGAATCATCGGTTCATTGATTCGTTGTTTCACTGAAACATCGATTCATTGCTTCATTGACTGACTGACTCACAGGCTGTTGGACTGAATCCAGGTTGGTTGATTCATAGAGCCACTGCTTCGTTGCTACATAGGTTCGTTGATTCACTGATTCTTGATTCGTCGATTCATTGTTTCATTCACTTAGTTGTGCGCATAGTCTTTTAAAAACCATTTAAGCTGGCATCTCAACCACCATTTGCTCATTCGTTGAAGCACCTCACAACTTCAACCGCTCATGGTTTCTGCCTTTCAAAAACGTTCCTACAGGCCATTGATTTCCTTTTGTCATCTCCTATTATGGAAACTTCCGCCCCGTCACGTGCCGGGCACTTTCTGGTACAGTTTTCTTTTTTGGCAGGTTGAACCGACTAAAAAAAAATACTAACTGCAGTCTGCCATTTGCCTTGCTCCATATTGTAAAGGGTTTTAACCTTCACTTCATGCTGTTGATCGCTGTAAGAAACATCTGCACTTCACTTCCAACCACCATGAATTTTGGTGACCAACATTTACCCATCAAAACATTTAAATACATCCCCATCGCCGTGATTCTGCAAGCACTGATAACAAATTGTTATCGCAAGTCTGCACAAGGTAGTTAGGTAGTCTCCCCCAGTTGAATTTGTTGGTTTACGTTCACTATCGCCATGCCCAGTTCTGTGGCTCATCACAAACCGGGGCACCAGCCGCCAGGAGAATCTGCGGAGTTTCATTTCCATCGAATGGACAAATTGAAGAGTTGGGCCAAACGTGTGACCTCCAACAAGTCCTTCGGCCTGCTTGCTGAACAGCACAAGGAATGGGAAACCACAAAACCAGTGTGGCACTAAAAACCACCTATACTTCGCCTTCAGTGTCCCATTGAAAATAACAAAATCATAAAAATCTCTCCGTTCACATGAATGACTTCCCCTGTGTCATTTGGATCAGACCACTTTTCAACCCCAGATGCCAGAGACCATGGTTGGCAGTCCTGACATCATGCCACTACGACCTACTGGCAATCTTACAAACAGAAAACCCACATTTGCAGATCATTCACCATCGTTCACCTATTGAAAATAGCGGTTCGTCATTGAAACATGTTTGTTGGAGGAGGAGGAGGAGGAGGAGGACACCTTTCTCCGCTCAGGTTCACAACTCAAGCCATGGCAGTTGTGATTTTATTCGACGCTTATTGCAACTTGGTCTTGGAAACTGTCAGTGCTGGGATGTTTCGTATGCTCCAAATTGTTTTAAGAAAAACGTAGATAGTTGTCCCCAGACAGATGAAATCGTTTCTTTCACCTATCGAAACCTGATTTTTGTGGGGAGGCTGGGGAGGCTCAGGAATTTGCACAAAAGCTGCAAGGATACTCGTGTTTCAAGCTACTTTCAGGCTTGACAATGTTTTTTTGTTGTTTTTTTGGTGCTGACAGCTGATGGGAGACAAAGTTTTTCCATCGTTCACCACCAATTGGGTTTAATGAAATTGGATATAGTATGTCAAAGTATGTCAAAGTCCTTTTTGGGATGATTCATGTCGCCCATTTATCGGTTTTCGATTTGCATGGTGGATCTGACTCTCCAATGCTTTGCCCAGGATTCTGGCGCGTGCGTTTTGATCAAAATCTGTAGATTTGGTGTGGTTGTGTAGCTCTAGATTTCGTGATGTTCTTGGCCTTCTTTGTGGGGTACATATTGTTTTGGCATGCTTTGACCTTTTCAAACGGACCATGTGTTGCAACGATCTCCTGATGGGCCAGTTATCACATCGCCTTGACCCACATGAGGCAACTGCGGCGACATTGATGCCAGAGCTCTTGGGAACAAACCGCCGGAAATCTACCAGGTGAGGGCTCGACCCGCAACCCGCGGGGTTTGTTGCTGTTCTTTCATAGTTTTTGCATGTTTTTACTGTTATATACTGCTGCTATATTTGTTATTTACTGTTATATACCGTTAGACTTGTTTATGTTAATGGTCTTGTGTTTTTTATGCCGTTCCTTTTGTTCGCCCTGTTTTTGTTTGTCTCTCTAGTTCTGTAAAGTGTACTGATATCATAGGCGTGGAGTTGGGGCCATATCCTTCATGCTACATTGCTCTTCAAATGTTTTTGGCAAAAACCGCTTACGGGATGAGATAACCAAAGTGAGTCTCTTTGCTGAAGCAAATTTCCATTATGATATCACCATGGAAAATTGCAAAGCATAGGTTTATGTGTATTGATTATCAATATTTATTTTTATAGATTGGATGGTTTTTATTAATTCTAAAGTATAGGCTTCACAACATCCTGAGAGATGCAAGCAATTGCACTTGCAAAGGTTATATGAGGAGTTAAGGCTTTACAAGACTAATTGCCGGGTTTTATCCCACAATTCTTCAGCATGAATCAATGCATTAGGATTTAGCAAGAAGAGCTACCAAAATGATTCCAATAAAATAGAAATTGGATGTGAGGGTAGATCCCGATGGCCCTACCAATTCTTGTAATCAAGTGATTGCTACGTCACTGGCCGAACAGTGACCATGGAAAGGCTGTCAGCAGATCACTTCCTTACATATGAACATTTCAAACCCATGTTCCAACCTGTTAGTGCACATGAAGTATACAAGGTTGATTATACCGTACCATATACAGTACCCAATCATAGAACAACAAAGCAAAGTCAATCCAACATGCACGTAGCAGTGACCAGCTTCAACCGAATACACAGCACAACCATCGCAGAAACTTAGTCTGAGACAGGAACAATGGAAGGAATCCCTGTATACTTTGATAGGGCCAACCGTTGCATCCTGTCAAACACCCCAGGCCCCAAACACTTCAAACTGAGAGCATTTTTGGCCATGCCAATGAAGGCACATACAGTAGGCTGCTCCTCAAGATGGGCCAGTGGCTTCTCCTTTTGAGGGGAACTTCTCTGATGGATGCTTAGAAGCTTTCAAAAAACGTTAATAGGCTAATAGGTATCAAACTAATAGCTAGTTGTCTTCACAAGAAAAGCGTCGATGCATTGTCAAACTATTTGTCAAACCATTTAGAATACTTGTATGCATTGCCTAAGTTTTGTACAAAATAAGATAATGTCGAAACTAGGGCCTGTAACGTGTGCCTTTTTAAACATGCTGGTTCTATTGCGGCTATGTTTATTTCTTCCCGCCTTTTCTGGTCCAGCTTGCCGCAGCTGGCTAAATCCATCTAAATGGCGCATTGCTCACTTTAGCATTGGCTCTACTGCATCAACTGGGTTTCGAGGTTTCGAAAACTTGAGTATCCCTGCCAACAGGGTGCTTTTTGGATTGAAAGTGACCAAACTTTTGTGGGTTGGGAGTCTTGGGAGGTTTCAAAATTTTAACGCATTTTTTAAAATTCAATCAGTTGCAATTGAATTGCCAAATCTGTTACTTTTGGCCAGGTTTCGGTGCTCCAAGAATGAAAAGGACGAAATCTCTGACAACACACAGCTAGAGAATTTTCGCATATTTTCGCAGTCTCGGCCCCGAAATGGCCATGTTGGGTTTGGTTGTTTTTCTTAATGCTAATGTAGTACTTGTAATAGCAAAAAGTCATGGTACAGTCAAGTGGTTTTGTCGCATCGATTGTGGTAAGTATATCGAAATGTCGGTATTATCTTGGGGGACGCAGTTGGAGGGGGTCGCATCGATTCCAATGCTTTGCTTCTTTCTGCAGCTGTGTGTTTTCTTCGCTGTGTTTTTTTGCTTGTGTGTGTTTTTTTTTCCTCTCTCTCTCTCTCTCCCTTTCTTTTTCTCTTCCTCTTTCTCTTTTTCTTTCTTTTTCTTTTTCTTTTTCTCTTTCTCTCTTTCTCTCTCCCTCTCTCTCTCTCTCCCCTTCCCCTGTGCCCCACTGAGCAACCACATCTGCCAGACTGCTGCTAAACTGCTGCTAGATTGCTACTAGACTAGACTTCTCCTCTGTGTGTTGCTGGACTGCTGCCAGACTCTTGCCGGGCTGGTGCTACACTGCTGCTAAGTGGCTTGCTGCCAGACTGCTGCTCCACTGCTGCTACTCAGCTCCCAGACCTTCTGCTACATTGTTGACTTCTGCGGCTGCGGCTGGTGTTGCGGTGGGCGCTCTTTTCTCATGCCTGTGGGGCGGTGTCTCTTTGGTCATGTTTGCCATGTTGGGACCTCGTTCGGACCTCATTGGAGCCTTGTTTGGGGGAACCCGTTTTGAAAATAAGTTGAACATTCCGGCAATCCACAACCACCAGCACAAACGCTGCCTGTGCTAATTACTGCTGCTACCGTTGCTACTGCTACTATGCCCTATACTGGTGCTTGGGTTCTGCTACCATTGCGTTTCTGGGCTTGGGCGTGTAGTTGTTTCTTTGCGGCTGCTTTGCTGCTTGCCCGGTGTGTCACAGGGTTTTGCTGCCCCGGGCCCTTCTGCAATAACATTTTGATCCGGTTGTATTTGCTTTACTTTTCCCGACAGGGTCCAAAAATTGATGAAACGCATTGTAAACATGAACTGATGTGACCCTGATGTGACCTCGGACCTCCTTGCAAGCTTAACGTATGGATTTGACAAAACATGATGTGACTAAACCAGCCAACTGCATTGGTCCGTTTTTAGGATCAGAAACCCTTCAACTTTTTGCGAAATTGGACAGGTGGGCGCCGCTACGTGTCTAGTGTTGCACCTTGGCGATGCAGCGTTTGGATTTCGGCTGATGGTATGATCGCCAACAGCTAGGTCAGGTGTAATCATGATGTCAGAACAAAACAGCGATTTCAACAGAATAGAACAGAATAATCGTGATATTTCGGGATTTCAATTTGAGTCGTTAATCTTTAATTTGAAGATGTTTCCATCATGCGATGATACAGGTGATGTTTCAACCGAAGGTGGGTTCCAGTTGGATTCTCGCACTGAGATTTGCAAAGAATAGTGACGTTCCATATATCTGGGTAAATTTGATCACGACCTCACTATTCTCCCGAACCCTGGAATCATAGTTAATAAGAGGAATCATCCCCAAATGGCCCAACAATTCAGGCTAGTGACATATTCTAATTTACGCAGATATATTTGCGCACAAAGAACCAAATCAAGTAGCTGGACCAGCAAAACTAGCCTCGTAACACAAGATCATTGTCCCAAATGAATGTTTCTTCAAAAGTCCAAAAACCCTCCTTGGAATCTGTAACGTGAAAGGGTCTATCGTATTATCATAAATTCTTGATACCGTGCTCGAAAACCGCACAATTTCTCCCGAGACCTTAGATTCTTTGTTGATGAACATAATATGAACATCCTTAGCTGGCATGGCTCAGGTATACGCTAGAAGCTTCCTTGGTGCTCTTCGGACAGGGTTTGCCCTGCGGCGGGTCCAAGGGCAGAACCAATTCCAAGTGACACCTTTGGTGGGTTGATAGTCAGCAGTTGTATGAAACTTATCCAAGCGTAGTATATGCCAGCTACCCTGGTTTGGCGTCTTGAAACTCATGACTTATCAGATCTTATCAGTAGAAAACTGCTATCCATCCAGCAGGGGTCCTCAGGGTTTTCATCAATGTTCAGTGGTTGGTCTTGTGGCGCCTGAATGGCTGCAACCCCGCCAGGGATCCCTTGCAGAAATTTCCATTTTGACCTTCAGGGGGGTTTCCTAAGTCATGGGGGTACCCCCAAATCATCCAAGTCATGGGTGACCATTGAGTATTGAAACCCATAGTGGCTTTGGGATCCTCATTTTAAGAAACCCCTTATATCTGAAAGGGAGATACCTAGTTGACGGAGAATATACCTGAGACATGGAAGGAAATTCATCATATGCGAAAGAGATCAAAAGAGTGGGTCTGATCTCCCCCACATCGAGAAGTCGGTATGACTATGTACGAACATGTACGAAACCATTTGCCACCAAAACACTGCGACCAGTGTTGAGCGAAGCTAGAGCGGATTTCTTGTGCCAGGTTTGCAAGTGCTTCATGACCGCGTCTTCTTGATTGATTTGTGCATCTTGCCACAGCTTGTCCATGATGCATCCATTAGAGTGTCAACTCAAAACTATTGGTTTAGGTGTGGGCATCAGGTATTCCCCAAATAAGTGGATTTGGATTACAATTTGAAATGGAGCGAGTCGCAGATGTTAGTCGTTGTTGGTTGTAGACCAGTCAATTGTCCAGCACTGCTCAGTTGGCAACCGTCTGTTGCGACGAATTCTTTGTCTCTTGCAGGAAGTGAGTCAAACAGGCTTTCAATGCCAAATCGACCATATTTAAATTATAGCATTAATTTATAGTTACGGCTTGCCGGTTTCTTGAACTCCCAAAATTTATCACTGCTATTCATCAATATTTGGTTGTTTTTTCCCAGCTGATCCAACATGTTGATAGACTTTCTGGCTTATTTTGACAAGCTGGGTGATTGACTTCCCCACTAATGGACCCCACGTTGTATCTTCGGAAGAGCTACTCCTACTCATTTATACTACTTACTACGGTAGCCGGCTTTGAATTCTGCACTATAATATATATAATACTAGATATATGCATACGCATATATACAGTTATATACATGTGTTTTGCAGCTACCTAAGATTAATTATCCAGGCTCAATGAACACGTTAGATCACATTAGATCGATATCTTGACATAGCGACATGAATCATGGACCCATAGCAAGATCCCCATAGCCGCCATAGCTATTACTGGCTGCTCCTCGAGGCGTCATCATTTGCGGCTACGTGGAGATGATCTTGGACGCCTTGTCCTCTGAGGCGATCGTGGCGAGGCGGGGATTTTTCAAGATGGTGCCCCACTGATGGAAATGTTCGTTTATAACCCCCATGAAAAGTCTAGGTATATCTACCATAAACCCGAGTTATTGGAGTTATTGGAGTTATGTTCACATATGTTCGCAAACTATAGCACTATGGGGGACCACCTTGTAACTATTACAATGAAGTGTGTAACTGGCACGGAAATGCAGCAAATGATGAGACTTTTTGCAACAAAACCCTTGCGTGCGTTTTGTTATCACAATGCTTGCCGGTCGAATCCAAGCTGTTCCCGTTATGAATTTCCAGGGTTTGCTGGTGATATCTTATTTTGCTGATGGTCCTTTAACAGCTTGACAGTGTTTTCCAGTGCGTTTCTCATGTTTTACATTTTACATGTTTTTACATATATTTCTCTGGTGTTAAAGGTTCATTCTTGTCGGTTAAAGCATGTTAAATCCAACTTTTCTCTTGTGTTTGTTGGTGTGACATGATATGTGTTTTCTTTCGACACACACACACATGCTTGGTACTACGCGGTGGCTAAGCTCCGGAAAATCTGCTTCGACAAAAGCACCGCAAACGAATCACATTGGTAAACTATGGTAAACTAATCATAATATATCATGATAAATCACTGATTGGTGGTTTCAAACATGAGTTTTTGTTTTCCATAATATTTGTGATGTCATCCTTCCCCACATCTTTGTGTGGGGTTCTTGTTTTGGGTTCTGTATCCCGCCGTCCGCCTCCTCCCGTCGTCTCTTGCTCACACCCAACTTACTCACACACAACTTGTCCACACACATCTTGCTCACACACAACTTGCTCACACACAACTTGTCCACACACAACTTGCTCACACACAACTTGTCCACACACAACTTGTCCACGCAACTTACTCACACACAACTTGCCCACACAAAACTTGCCCACACACAACTTGCTCACACACAACTTGCTCACACACAACTTGTCCACACACAACTTGTCCACGCAGTCTCATGCTCACACCCAACTTACTCACACACAACTTGCTCACACACAACTTGTCCACACACAACTTGTCCACACACAACTTGCTCACACACAACTTTTCCACACACAACTTGTCCACGCAACTTACTCACACACAACTTGTCCACACACAACTTGCTCACACACAACTTGTCCACACACAACTTGTCCACGCAACTTACTCACACACACAACTTGTCCACACACAACTTACTCTACACACAACTTACTCACACGCAACTTCCTCACACGCAACTTGATCACATACAACTTACTCACACACAACTTGCACACACACAACTTACTCACACACAACTTGTTCACACACAACTTGTCCACACACAACTTGTCCACACACAACCTGCTTCCTCACACACAACTTGATCACATACAACTTACTCACACACAACTTGCACACACACACAACTTACGCGCACACACACAACTTGTCCACCCACAACTTCCTCACACACAACTTACTCACACACAACTTGCTTCCTCACACACAACTTGATCACATACAACTTACTCACACACAACTTGCACACACACAACTTACGCGCACACACACAACTTGCTCACACACAACTTGTCCACACACAACTTGTCCACACACAACTTGTCCACACACAACGTGTCCGCACACAACTTACTCACACACAACTTGCTCACACACAACTTGTCCACACAGAACTTACTCACACACATGTGTCTTTGCGCGGTAGGCGTGGCACTTGGTCACATCCACCTTCACTTTGTGTGGCAGGCGTGGCACTTGGTGACATCCACCTTCACTTTGTCCACACACAACTTGACATCGACGCTCACTTTGCGTGGCAGGTGTGGCACTTGGCGACATGGACCTTCACTTTGCGTGGCAGGCGTGGCACTTGGTGACATGGATCCTCACTTTGCGTGGCAGGCACGGCACGTATGGCACTGGGCTGGCTCCGGTGGCGCACTTGGTCCGGAGTGGAACGCCGGGATGCCGCGGCTGTTGGCGTGGCAGGCGTGGTACTTGGTGACACCGACTTCCACTTTTGCGTGGCAGGCGTGGCACGTATGGCACTGGGCTGGCTCCGGTGGCGCGCTTGGGCCGGAGTGGAACGCCGGGACGCCGCGGCTGTTGGCGTGGCAGG
>Ga0126342_10008035_pt1 | contig 18875 bp, 11 predicted proteins | sample Cyp1metagenome_FD_92528 | JGI IMG/M metagenome (GOLD analysis project Ga0126342, IMG submission 92528) | Coral microbial communities from Lord Howe Island, Old Settlement Bay, Australia - Cyphastrea 1 metagenome | ecosystem: Host-associated > Invertebrates > Cnidaria > Coral ... | reverse complement strand
CTGCTGCTTACTAACTGCTGGCTAGCTGGCTGCTGGCTCCTGGATACTAGGCGGTAGTAATAGCAGTGCAGTACCTCTTCTTCCCTTACGCGCTCCCCCTTGCGTCGGCCGGGGTCGGCGGATATCCTATTGTTTTTTGGTGATGTGGTACATATACCTAGGATATTTGATATTATGTGATTATTTGTGTATGGTAACGTATGATATAACTAATGTGAGAACTAAAATTGCCCGCAGCACGTGCGCTACGCCCCACAGGTACTTCACCATTTACTGTACACTTTCACACGTTCTTAAAGGGTTCATTTTTGGTTTCTTTAGGGTTAAGTTAGGGTTCTTCCTAGGATTTCTAGGTTTCTTTAAGGGTTTATGCAAAAAGTGCCGAAAACCAATCCTGCCAGCCGAATCTCCGAGGGTCATCATCCCGAAAGACGTTTTTCGGCATAACAGAAGTGCTGGCCGTAAAATTGGTACAGTGTGATAGGTAAGTGTAATGGTTGATATGTTGTTTTCACATTATACCATAAATTTTAGCTATTGTATACCATGACTAGAATAAAACACAACATACTTAACTAAAATATAGCAATATAAACTATAACTATATCACGATAATGACAAACATGAGAGTAATGACATTTGGATGAAACACCGGGTTAAACACCGGAAGGGTTTTTCTTCGAGGATAATGATTATCCCAGGGGCGGTTGTCTTGCCATTGGTGAGTGAATTACTGTATATGCCAGATATGGTATAACGAGAAAATAATCAGCTACAGATGGTGTACCTTATTTGAGATAGAGTTCTAGATTGACAACAATTTTGTTTTTAAAACCACCAGCATCAACAGGGCTGGGATATGGGTGTGGGGTTGGGCGCCCCTAAATGTTGTTAAAAAACAATGGTGCCCTTGATGGGTTCGATCGCCTGTCCCGTTTTGTGTTGCTATTGTGGCATGATTTTCTCGGATGATCGGATTTTCCCTACTTGTTGCTTTTCAAATGAAAGATTTACACGCTTGAAGTAGAAACATTTTTTTTTTTGAAATACACATCGGTTAGGACTTGTTGCTAAATGAGTTGAGGAAGTCCGATGAACTTCGAAATTAGCATCCGTCCCTGCCAGAGGTGCCCAGAAGCTTTTCGCGTGAGTTTTCAGACTTCAAAGGCGTGGCCATGGCACGGGGGGTGACTGCGGGTGATCCCAGTCCGCTTTGAGTGGTACATGATATGATTCTGGGGATGGCGATCGACCTGGCCAATATCCTTAAATGATTCTTCCTCTGTAATCGATGTCCACTCTGATATCACTGATATCGTATCATATCGTATCTACATTCATATTCACATACGTGCTTTTAAATCTTAGAGTCTTAGAATATATTCAGAATATTCCTTCGAAACTTGGCATCATATTTATAAGTCGCGTTCAGTGGTAAGTGAGACAGCAATATCTTCCTCGACCAAAGAAGTCAGGCACGTTTGATCTCCGCTGCTCCCGCGGGCGCTGTAAAGTACAACTCTTTTCTGGAGGTGGGCAGTGGATGTTGCAGGTTTCAAGAGAGTTCAAGGGAAATAGTAGGGGACAACCATAGGAAACTTGTAAATTTGAGGGGAAAACCATGGTTTCGTACCAAGTCTTGCCAGCAATCCATTGAGTACACAGTGTGTGTGGTTGAGTGACTCACCAATGGATCCCTGATTTCTGGTTCAAGCTCCTTAGCAGCTTGAGACATGTTGCAACAAACATAACTTTATGCGAGGATAGGATACACCAAACTCCAGTGGTTTATCACACATTTCCCATTTCAACACAATGTATATTACAATGGCAATTTGATTTGTATCCCCGCATGTTTAGACATGTCCAATCTCCGTGACCACTTGGATACATGATTTGGTCCATTAAGATCCGTTGAAACCCAATGAAAGTCCCATTCAAGTTACATCCCTATGTGTTTTTTGTGCTTACAGTCCCCATGTTGATTGATAAACATCCCATGAAATGCCATGAAAGTCTTATTTTCTGGCATGTTTGGTTAAAATCTTGGGGGCTGCAGGTGCGTCATGGGGACTTTTTCCAGTTGCTGGATGAGGAGATTGCTGCGGCCACGCTGATTTTCCTGCAGGCGGGGGGGACAACAGTTGTACTTTTTCATTGTTCATGTTCCATTGATGACTGGTTGGTGGTCTGGAACATGTTTTAATTTTCCATATATTGGGAACAATAATCCCATTTGACTATTTTTTCAGAGAGATTGAAACCACCAACCAGATGAATGATTAATCCACTATTAACATCAATATTCATAAAATAATTGCCAATTGTTAATGATGAATGGTATTTATATTCACGGATTAGCACTGTCATTGTTGATGGTTTTAGTACCACCAATGAATGGTAAATTATAGTGAATAAATGGGAAATTCAATCTCATTAAAAACATGACGAATGTTGAATAATTAGTGCCAATAGTAATGAGGAATCGGAGGGTCAATTTGGGGAGCCAAACTTCTTCGCAGGGTTCTTAAAATGGCGGATCCCAAAGTCACCATGGTTGTTTTATTGTGTTCATAAACATTGCCTAAGTATGGCACAAATTGAAGTAATACAACGAATTATTCCAGTTAGATGCTGACATATGGGGATGTAACAAGCTTGATGGCTGGTTTACAACTGATGGAACTAATGCTTATGGCAGGTATATCAAACTCGTTCATGGGGCTAGATAATGCCCAACTTATAAGACCTCCCGTCGCGACGTCGCGTCGGAATGATGGGAATGGGATTGGGGGAGCTATCCCTCAAAATTTCCATGGTTGTTCTCTTTGGAGACTGGATATAATATATTGAGCCAAGATATGGTGGAGAAAAAACGATTGAATCTGACACACGCCCCAATCAAGTCCCAGTTTACTTCCTGTTATTGGATCAACAGATTTGGTATATCACCAAGTTTGTGAGTTTTTATACGCCTGTATTTATACGCCTGTATATCTAGTTATTTGTGCTGTGCCAGTGATGTCATTGATGTGTGGTAGTTGCGCCAATCATTGTTGGGACGATGGCCGATGTTTGAAATGGGTGATAACTATTCCTCTCTGTCATGAAGATACCTCTGCATCTAGAGTTCAGAAAATCTGAAATTGAAATCACCTATATTTATACCTGGATAGGGTATATTTATTCTACCTATATAGGTTTTTTAGGTTATTCCTGAATTTATCAAACAGCCAAATTTGATCCCAACGATTTGATCCAGTGAATGGAAACTCTGGATTTCTTCTCAAATAATAAATCTGGGTAAATTTTAATGACCTCACTGCGACCTCACTGGAATCATGGTTAATAAGAGGAATCATCCCAAAATAGCCTTATTTCAGGTGTGTGAAATATGATAATTTACCCAGATAAATGAACAATAATATGGTAAACCCAAAAATCAACCATCCCCCAAATCCCCAAAATCATCATAAATCGTTGGTATTTTTGCCCAGTCATGGTCGTTGTGGCCATGGCAGGGCCCGCGACTCGAGGTGTGTTTGCCTTCTGCCTCATGGCCCAGGGTGAGGCTGTCGTTAAGCGGAAGAAATGGTGATTGAATATCATTTGATGGGGGATTGCATTGAACTATTGTGATCCACAAAGATACGTATGTGATATATATATATATATAAGTATATATATATAAGTATATATATATATAAGTATATATATATATAAGTATATATATATATAAGTATATATATAAGTATATATATAAGTATATAATACAGTATATATATATAAGTATATATATATAAGTATATATATATATATAAGTATATATATAAGTATATATATAAGTATATATATATATAAGTATATATATATAAGTATATATATAAGTATATATATAAGTATATATATATAAGTATATATATATATATGTATGTAGATACACAGGTATGTGGAGAAGACTAGATTGATTGAGACTGAAAAGAAAGATGGCTCATGTGTGAAACATTGCAGGGCAACTCAATAAGCTCAGGGTTGATATCACCATATCCCCCAAGATATTCCCATTTAATCCCATTTTTAGCTGGTTATAGCAATATGTTTGCTAATTCTCGCGGCCGCAGATCCTTCTTGGACCTTTCCTCACCTGGCTGCCGAGTGCTCTCCTACCAGGACAGGAAAATGATGCAGTGTCGATGGGAGACCCCAGCTGTGCTCCCCTTAAATCCACCATGGAACAGCCTCAGGACCTGCGTGAGATTTATCAAGGCGGGGAGATGGCTAGGCAGATTTTGACGTGGCCATGGTGTATCATCTGGGGCAGTCCTTTCCCAAGATGAAAAAATCTGCAGAGTGTGGGATCTGTTCATTTTGGGCCCCCATCTTGAGACGACGGCATCCATCCAAATATCAATTCCTTGCCTTAATGAATGTGTTGATCATATTGGGCCCCTGACAAAGGTGCCCCATCTATCCTATCTCATCAATCCATCCAATATCTTTGTTGATCATATTTGGCCTTCTTGAAGTGCCAGGACACCTTGTTATTGTAGAAGCCTGCCATACCAGTTCCAGCTGGAAGCCTGGAGGTGCTGGGTCGTTTCCCTTCAGAGATATTGGATCACCCATCTTGGTACGCTGGCTCAGATTTGTTTGCAACTAAGGTGAAGTGATCACAACAACTACCCTCTGGTAAACGTTTGCATAACTATGGAAGAATCACCATTTTTAATGGGAAAATCAACTATTTCTATGGCCATGTTCAATAGCTATGTTAAATTACCAGAGGGTATCATTCAAGCAACTGTGAAGGAAGTTCACTTGATGTCAACAAATCTTGATCATCCTGACCAATGTCACATGATATGTTATATGATATGTTATCATCCTTGCCATCACCAAATCAGTATTACTAACAACGTGATGGTTGACAAAATTGATACTATCATCCGGATGATAGTCAATATTGGTTCAAATAGTTGGGACGATGGTTGACAATCAGTATGAAAAGTATCATTCATTACATATTCATGACAACCAACTGAAAAAAGGGAGAATAGTGGATAAATAAGATCGACAAATTTCAACCACGGTAGATAGTTAAATGTCGTAGACTGGTTGAGGAAGACATGTATACGATATTGCCAGTTCATACATTCTCAAGATGATCAACTTAGTTGATGTCCGAAGAAAACTAATGACATAGTTGGAACAAAATCTATGGGGAAATCGATCAGTTGTAGTTATCATTAGTTCCATTATCCACTACACAATGGAGTATCCCGGCTATATTAATAATTGGTATTATACTATTGATGTTATTAACATAGTGTAGTGGATATGATACTAGTTAATTATACCAATTATATATCAACTATGATATATATATACTATAATTGGTATTATTATATAGATGTTATATATGGATATGATACTAGTTATGATATTAATTAACATATATCAACTATGTGGCAGCTGGATTATCCCCTGGTGCCCGCTGTCACTAACCTCCCGGCGAGGCATGTAGCTGGGCCCCGAGCGGTCACAGGTCACGGTATGGCCATGAAATGATGGAGAAATGAAGAGGTTATGACCCATAAATGGTAGAATATTGGCTTATTGGGTTAGTATAACCATAGTTATTAAACCTCACAGCATGTCATAACTATCTGGTTGGTGGCTTGGAACATGAATTTTATTGTTCCATCATATTGGGAATGTCATCATCCCAACTGACGAACTCATATTTTTCAGAGGGATTGAAACCACCAACCAGATGGGTTTCCTAAGAAAGTCATAGGGCTACCCAAAATCATCCAAGTCATGGAAATTCTGACCTCCAACATGTTAAAAAAAGGGGTAACAGTTCATGACATGTTCATGATGTAATGGGTAATATGATGGAGTAACCTCCCGGATTTCTTTGATATAATGTTATCATGTTGTTTTACCCACAGGACGAGGGTATGCCCGCCCCCCAAGGGCCATACCCGAAGGCTGACCCAGCAACCATCAACCCATTGGAACCATCATCCACCGGGTTTATACTTCCATTAGGCTTTCATGTAGGGTTTATACAAGTTGTAAAATCTTCGGCCCCATGGAACAATTAACCATATTTCTAACTCGCCAAAAAAAATGAAAAACGGGAAAAGGCCGACACGCATGAAGTCCGCAGAGAGTTCACTTTTCCGACAGATTTTTCCAAAAATTTGACGTGGAACAGGGAACCCAAAGATGTACCAAAGTCATAAAACACTGCGCCTGTGCAGTGAAATGAGCCTCCTTAAGACATCACTCATTCCGTTCCGGGCAAACCCTCAGTCCTGCCCGTTGCTTTACCCCACTAACATGATATGAAATTGAGCAAACAGTTGGGGAGTTATCCATAATGTTGCGACCGTGATATCATGAGTAGTATAGACATATATAGAACACTGAGTTGGAAACTATGGGATGTGACTTTGTTTTAGACAAACCTGCTATACTGTAGTTGTTTCTTGATCTTGATTTTTGTTGAGAGGAAGTGTGAACGAATGGGGTTTTCCAACCATCCACTGCTTCCCCAAAAGACACTACAAGGATCTTTCCTGGAATGTTGCGGTGGTTTTGAATCAGAATCCTTCATTTATGGACGGTGTTTCCATAAATCTGCATGGATATTAGGGCCTAATGATTAAAGATTCCTTCCCAGCTAGCCATGTTTGATGACACCGAAGGGTTCTAGGCTGTGGAGAACCAAGCGCCAACGCAACGGCAGGTTCCATTGCTACGAACGCTTGGATCTGGAGGAGGAGAAACGCATCCTTGCGAGGTCCCCATCTGGTGGGGATATGTGGGGATAGCCGGGATGCCAATGGTGATTTCATGGAGATTTCATGGGAAATTAATGGGAATAATCATGTGTATTGTAATGGGATTTAGGGGATTTCATGGTGATTTCATGGGATTTTATGGGTATACCCTGCAGTGATCAAACATGCTGTCTGAAAACCACTCCCCCCTAAATGAAGGTTTGAAATGGGAAAATCATCGAACTAAACCACAAAATGGAGAATTTTCCAGCTAGCCATGTTTGATTGCGAGAGTGTAGGGTGGTGGCAATTGGAGATGATCCCACAGTGGTTTCTCACAGTTTATCTACGTACTGAGAATCTGCTGGTTTTCTAGTTGCTTAGGTCATCTGAAGTCTGCTACTCCAAGCTTGTCAAAAAACCTGACTTTTGATGTGTAGTTATGTCAAAGCTGTGCGAAGGCAGGATTCTCCCGTATCTTTGCTGGTAGCCTCCTACACTAAACGATTGAGATGTCTGTGTTCAAGCCTGTGCCATCCTGGAAGTACTGATATATACTGAGATAATCACATGTACATAGTTATAAGTAACTTTATCAATTTTTATCAACCCATCTAATTATAGATAATTATACTACATTATACTTATAATTCTTATCAACCGATCTAATTATAGATAATTAATTGTATATAATTCTGATCACCCGCCTCGCTAGGGCTGCAAAGCTCGGCCCAGCCGACCAGCGAAGGGAAGGAAAGGGCAGCGGAAAAGCCACCGCGGCCGTTGATGCGTTGACGTGAAGTGATCCCGTGGTGAGAATATATGGGGAATGTATGGGGAATATTTGGGAAAAAATTGGGGAATATTTGGGAAAAAAATTGGGGAATATTTGGGAAAAAATTGGGGAATATGAAAAATTGGGGAATATGATGGGCTAACTTGTTGGTCTCTGCAACTTTTCGAAACGAATGTATTTTGTTCAATACAGATGGATGCAAATGGGAGATTTCACCAGCAAAGATGGCGACATGCAACAGATTGCAAGGACCTGGACTTTCCTCTGAAATAGCGGCCTTTTGTTCCTTGAACCATGTCTTGGACCATTGGTGCCCGGCTGCTGAACTCTTGGTAGATGGTTCCAACATATTCTAAATGACCGCGGAAATTCGGGGAAGTGAGCTGCCAAAGTGGGGAGATGAAGCTGCAGCCATCGGTATTTCGAGGGATCAAACCCAGGTATCCCGGTCACCCCAAAATACTTGAGATTTATGGATGCTCATCCCCCCATATCTTCCCCAAAAAAAAGGGCAAATCCCCACGCCGGCCGTTTGCAGGTGAAGTTGCACCTCACCATGAAGCACGACCACATTTGCGAGGCCAAACTGAGAGTTTTGGTCGTCCGAAAATGGGGTATGCCCTATGCCGCTTTTGGGACCGCCCTCTGCGCTATGCCGGTATGCCCACGTAAACCCCAAGTATCCCAAAATCTACGGGTAACATGATGCTGCATGGGATTTAGAGGTACCAATGCTCAATATTTTCCACCCAAAGTAAGACCATCTCTATTGGGATGATGACTATGTCTGACTAACGACTATTGTTGCAAGACTGGGATGGATGCAAAGCTAATCATAATTGTGGATGTGTATTCATGAAGGTGATAATATGTGATATGCATTGCATGACACTATTTTTCTTGGATAAAACAATGGTTTCGGAACTACTACAGTATGTACAGGTTGCGATTTCCACTGGTGAGAGTGGTTCCGTGTTGTTCTGCATGTCAGATCCGGCGTAAGGACCTTGCAGTACTCAGAAAGTTGAGGGTTGAACGTATATTATCTGCCTCTGGTAATCAAACATGGCAATTGAAAGTTCATGAAAAATCCCTCTAAATGCTTTTAGTGGGAAACTCACCTGTCAATGGGTGAGTTTCCATTGCTATATGCTGTTCTGCAGTATATGATATTACATAGTGATAGTATCCAGATATTGCTATATCAGATTGAAACTGATTTTGTAACCTGAGTGTCCATTGCAGTTATTAGATTGTTGAAAGTTGAAACTATATTATCTCTCTCTACATTCATATCATTTCATATATACATATACAATCATATACATATATATATGTACACACTGTATTATATATACACACGTATTATATCAGATTATCAGATTGATATGAGTGATAAATCAGTCTTCGCTGTTCCCTCCATCAGTCCACTTTTGCGCTCAGCTCTTGGAATATTTTGACGAGCCCAGCACGGTGACGCTAATCTTGGAGTGCCTTGGGGTTTGGACTTGGCAGAAATCTGCAGGAAACCATTGGAAAACCTTAGGAAAAACCATCCAAAAACCGGTGACGGTTTTGGAGGATGACCAAATTATGATGGACAAACATGAAAAATGTGGATGTAGATGGATGTAGTAACATAAGATTTATATAAGTTGTTAAGATGATTTGTTTGAGCAATGGAGCCATGCTTTTTGAGAACTTCTTGCTATTCCAGATCTGCCGTAGCACAGCACATAGTTACTTCTTGGACCCTGTGTTTGATGCTCATCATGATGTATGTTTGATTCCCGATCATTGAGAACGTACAGCGGTATCTTCTCGATGGGTATACAACTGATTTCCAAGTCATCTGAAGACCAATATCGGGCATTGGTCAGCGCCTATAACTACACATGACTGGGAGGATGAACATCCATCTACACCAGCACTGGACCTGGAATGCTTGGACTGTTATCCTTCTCCATCCATGGATTCCGTTTTTGTGGTTTGACCATCTGCAACACCCGTAGAATATCATAGAATATCAAAGAATATCAAAGAATATCATAGAACCTCAGAATACTTGTAGAATACTTAAACACACAAATCCCAATGCACAAAAAAGCTGCGTTCTGTGTGGTAAATGTCCCATCAGATGCGGATCTACTTCACAATCGATGGCTGTTGGAGAGGCATGGGGTAGTCATCAACATCATAACTATCTTCCTGAATCCAGTTACTTAATATCATGGTAGAATGGTAGTAATATCATATGATTACTTGGTAGAAACAATGATATTAACATGATATATTACTAACATATGATTACTACCATGGGTTAATATCCCATTTACTTATCATATGTCTGAATTAACTTACGTTCTGATTCTGGATTATCCCAGAGTTTGTCGGCTTCAACATCATGTTGATAAGTTTAAAACATGGTTCGACCCGTCTTTGTCTTGGCGTAACATGTCCTGACACCATTCTCCGAAAAACAATTGCTTCACCATCCGCAGATAGATATGTTTCATTCTCCAAAAACAAAACAAACTCAAGTGGGTTCATCATCAACACATTGGATTTCACTTGAGCAAACACCACTGTTTGCCAGTGTTCACCGTAGCAAATATTGGTAAGCACTACCATCTGGTAAACTAACATAGCTATGGAGAAATCACCATCTTTCATGGGTAAATCAACCAGCTAAATGGGCCATGTTCAATAGCAAACTGTGAAATTACGAGAGGGTATTTCCCCATAATATCACTATCAATAGCAATAATCACCACTAGTCACTAGTCATTAATGATATTTGATTATTACATTACATAATTAGTATCACCATAATATCAATAACAATAATCACTATATTATTTCTAATTAATATTGATTAATCATAACATCCCCATCATATCACCATAGCACTAGTCAGGCTAGTCAGGCTGGGAATCTCAGGTATTGCCGTGGCGGCGATCTCTTTGACTCCATCGTGGCCCAGTCAAAGGTCGCGACGGGGCGATGGCGATGCCTTCGGGGCCATGGTTTTTCTGATTGAACCATCAGGGTTTCAACCCTGGAAATTGTAGGGATGTAGTTGATAAATGAGATGGCTATGGATCAATACCTATACATACATACCATTTTTAGAGGGATGAACATCCATTGATGTTCACCAGGGGGATAGGGTTTTGACCCATCCCCAGATAAACCAATTATTCGTTGAATGATTCTAAGGGATTATACACCCCTAAAAGAGCCAAGACATAGCCATTTTGATGAAGATTTGGGGGGTTCTTAACATGGGGGGCCCTAAGTTATCATCCAAGTTATGTCTCATGTATTTTACATGAGGAAGGCATAGGGAAAATGACAAAGGGTACCCAAATTTCACAAGATCCCGTATGTTGTCACAATGCGTTAAGATGGGTCAAAATGGAACTGATACGCATTGCCTGGATTTGCTACGAGTTAAAAACAAAAGGTTGCCTGTCCGCTTATATCATCCATGATGCAGTTCTGTACCATCCAGAATCTGTTTGAAGGAAGGTTTGCCAGAAAAACAGTTGATAGTGAAAACCATCAGGTTACCTTCAGATTTGCCCTGGAAAATCGAGCCAATGGCATTCGCCATCTTTGCTGGCAAACCCTCTTTCTTGGTAATTAAATCTACCAGTTTTGCTGGCTTAAGTCCCATGTTTAATGGGTCAATCGTCGTTTTTGACAATAACATTTCAACTTTAATAGTTCTGTCTATATTGGAACATAAATGGATAAAAAATTGATAATGATGAGTTCAACATAGTAGTTCAATAGTCAAATCCCCCTCTTCGCAAAGAAATCCCCATATTTTGGATGGTGAACCCTCGCCACTCAGCCGGACCTGCCAGCTTACTGGGCGGGGCTTCACGGAGTTACAAGCCATCATCGCCACGCGCCACGTCTTGGTGTGCCGGGGACGAACGGTACCGGACGAACGGACTGGCTGGGATGGGTGGGATGTAACATCATCTAATATATAGATATTATAACTGATATAACTGATATAACTATCATCAATAAATGATAGATGATATAAAGAAATATAAAGATTCTACGATCATTTATTGATGATGATGATGATGATGATGATCATGATGTACGTTAAAAAAAGGCGATTGGTTCAAACCCGCGGTGCCCAAGACATGATCCATGTAATTGGTCATGTTTGATGAGGAAACCACTGGTGAAAAGGGAAAGGCATATCAGCTACAAACGGGGTTCAGGTGACAAATGCCATGATGGTGTTTTACTGGGGTGAATTCATTACCAACCTTCCCTAGAAATACTGTAGCTGGGTGGATTTCCCATATGTTTCATTTTGTGGTTGATGGTTGATGAGCAAGCTTCAAGCTTAATTTAATTCGCAATGCAACACAATACTAAGTGTGTTCCTTTTGAACCGTGCTTCTAGAGAATAGAAGCAGAATCTATGATTCATTTATGATTGTGTATCATGGAAAGTCAAAAAACAAACTAATGTCATACACTTTCTTGTGTTTAGGATCCCGATTGTATTCTTCTAGTGCTTGCATTGCAGCATCCAGCATGCAGGTCGTCCTCGTTAGATGACTTTCATGTGTGAATTGGCTCACCATCAACTTAAAACTTGACATGTGATCCAGCGTCTTGTTGTCAGTTTATGTCGTGTGAGAAGCCATTCTTGAGCTTGCGACTTTCTAATGCCCTCACGGTCTCAAGAACCAAAAATTGCGTTCTGATCCGGCCATTTCTCGCAGTCGGCTCTCGAATACCTACACAAGCAGAAGGTTGTGCACAGAGACATCAAGGTTCACCCTCCGCCACTGCATCGTGGGTTGTGACCCTATTAGGTGGCTTGCCAAGCGCGTTGTTTCTACTTGGCTTCATGTGACATGAAATGGCTTGCCTTTGGGAAATAGCGTGTTGCCAACGACGGTGCTTTCTCTACAAACCTGTCTCAGCCGTTTGGCTTTGAAAGCAAGAGCTGTCATTTGATGCAAATATGTCCAATCCAACTCTTAAAGATTGAGGATGTATTGCATTTCGATTTTGTTCCAGAGGTTCGATCATGTTTGGACAAGTCCCTCACAGATGTTCTAGAGGTTCCCTTTTTCATCATGAGGACTGACCAAGCTTCCGAACAAAACGCTCCTCAACTTTTAACCATGACGAAGAAGCAGCGCAGCAAGTTTCGACAGTTCGAGTGGAACCCAAAGGTAGTGTCACAACGTCATCAACGTCCGTGCATTTGTCGGCTCCCCCCGGTATGGATCAATCGCAGAGGCTGGAAAGATGACCAGCATGGTGTACCAACATCTTTTGACGATTGGTTTGCGCAATTTGAGGGCATGTGAACCAGCCATGGAGATCTTAAAGGAGGTCAACATATTAACTATATGGAGAACCATAGAATACCATGGAAAATAGGAAAATAATGGAAAATAGCAATTATTGGAAAATATTGGAAATAGCAATTATTGTTAATAGGTAAATCACATTGTTTAAAAAATATGTTTATATATCATCTATATAATTTAGCCATTTTCCATAGCTATGTTGAATATATGGGCTGCGCAGACGACGCCTGGCGGCCGCCGCAGCTGAGAAGCGCTTGCGAGGCGAAGTGGCAGGCAGGAGAAGCGCCAAGGGTGTGGCGAGATCTGAAACTGGAGACTTTTTTCGTGAACATTAGATAGTGGATTTATATATTTAGATAGATTCAGAGATATAAATCACCAAAAAATAGATCTGATCTAACTGATACTGGATAAGTTTAGATAGATTTATCGAAGTTTTTGATTCAGATAGATCTATATCAACGGGGCATTTAGATAGATTCAGAAGTTCTACCTGGGATTCTCGGCATCCAAAAACATGTGATTGATTTGATTCAAAACTCACCATTTGAAATCAACTGGTGTTTCAAGAATTGGTTGAAATCCCATGGTTTTTTCCCATTGATGGGACCATGTTTGATTGATTTCAACCAGTTGTGCAACTCCCAGAACTTGCGTCTCGCTCCCTGGACCGAGAACTCGAATGTTGCGCGAGGCGTTGCCGTCGAGCCGGAGAACACACAGAGGTTTTGCAGCATTTCTGGATGGGTTTCTGTAGCCGCTCTGGGATGAAACTAATAGGTTTAAATATGTTTTTATTGGATTATAGTATATTATAGTGATAAAGGACCAATACTTGCGGGGTTAGAACGTGGTTATTGATAATATTCTATTATGTTATAATAACATATCATTCTATTAAGCAATGGATTCTATTCATGTTCATAGGATGTTTATGGCCATAGGAATGGATTTTTTGGCAGACAAGGTATCAGTGAAGCCCAGGGTGCCGAGCATCATCATCTCAACCCTTGAGCTATCATCATTTTGGTGAGGCTTCCGATGTCCCCCAGAAGTTGATTTATACATGTTTCTACCCGTTTTGAAGTCCATCTATATAGACAAGTCATGATAATTCTAGATATAGATATACCACCCATCCCGCCATTCAACCAACAAACAACCGACAAAACAAAAAGAAACTGGGGATGCTTGGATGATCTTGGATGTGTAGCAGCTGGTAAATATGGTGGTCATGCTGCATGTCACCAGGCCTAAAATTCGCAGGTCGGCAGATCCTGCGGATCCTCGTGCGTCTGAGTTATTGGAGGTCTTCGACAAAGTGCGGAGACACGTTGGATGCGAAAATCGAGCGGAGACCGTCTACACCCAATTAATGGTCATGTTTGATGGGAAAATGAGTTGTTCAAAATCATTCGTTGGATGTGTTTTTCGTTTCAGGCACTGTGTTGAACTGGATGTAAGGTATTGGTCATCTTTCCACTAGGTGAAATCCTAACAGATCATATGGGATTGTCTGAAGGTCAACCCCTATCCCAATAGATTATTATATATTATTATCATGTTCCCCATTTCATTGCCATTTGGCGGATGTGGCGGCCACGAGTTTCAGACAAACCCAAGTATCACAAGTTCTGCGAGCTGTGACTCCTAAGGTCCATGCACAGGCCGTAGCCCGGCACCGGAATACCGGTCAAGATGCACACCATGCCCGGAACCACGGAATCGGTCAATAGCTTTCGGGCTGAGACGGAGATCTGAAAGTGGGAGATACCGTATACCAGTGAGATCTAATGAGATTGCTATACTGACTGGAACCCCATGAAGTTTGAGGTTCCTTATATTCAGACAAACCTACAGATGATGATAGACATCGTAGTCATCTGTCCTTGCCAGTTTGTGGTCCAGGTGAATGATCCTTCAACTGGACACTAAAGATACCTCCTTGTAGTAATTGTAGTACTATATATTTTCTGATCGGAGGGGGTTCGTCATTTCTCCCTGCACATCTTGGTTCGTAGAAATCTAGGCCTCCCAGGGTATTGCTGGGCTTTGAAACATGCAAGACCTGTTCGTTGCCGGGATGCTGCATTTGATGTTCTCTAGCGCATATCTTCTATGAATTTCCAATGTCCAACCTTACCAAACCATTATTGGTTCATCATTCTTCATTGCTTTTCCGGTCATGTCCCCTCGTTTTAAAACCACATGTTTCATTATCCATGGCATTTCCATCATTTTCCCTGGCTTTTCCCATGGTTTTCCCATGGTTTTCCCATGGCTTTTCCCATCCATCTCGAGGCGCCGGCGCTGCGCAAGGCCAAGAAGGCGGTGCAGGAGAGCCTGGCGCGGGGAGGTGTGCCGCTGCGGGGAGGTGTTTGGGGCTTGGGGCTTGGCAAGTCACCGACAGCAATGATGACTATGGTTATCACCATTAATGTTAATATACATGGGTATATCATTATAGTAATGGATATTGTGGATAATATCTATGGTTTTTGATATTTATGGATAATATACTATTGTTGGATATTATGGATACTACTGATAGTGATAGATGATGGGTATTATAATAACCAGATATAATGGGTATAATATAATGGTATTATGGTATAATGGGGTAATATCATTATCATGTTTTTTTGGTTATGGTTATGATATTAATGTTTTATGATATTATGGTATCATGGATAACATAGTTATATTATCCTGGGTTTGTTTAAGGTGTTTTTTTAATTTTCACAATGGACAATCCACCATGTGGGGAACCGATAGTGAATATGTTTTTTATTGTTTGGGGACCCCTTAAGCAAATCCAAGTTATTATGGTGATATTATGGGTTGGTAATATCCAGAATATACCGATACCAATAATGATAATAACAAAAATTGAGATATTATTGCAATAACAAGCCAAAATTGGTAATAGTATAATTGGGATATCATTGGGACAATTATTGTAATAGCCATAATTTGGATAGGATTATGGTTATATTATTGTGATTTATGGATAGCAACCCCATTAATGATATTTATGGATATTTATGGTAATAGCACTAGCATGGTAAATATCATGTTGCTAAATGCTAAATCACGATACCAATGAATCGTGATCGTTATCCCAACATTCTTTTGGCCTTGTGGGACTTCTGCGTTGAGCTTGCAGAGGCGGCGTTAATGATTTGGCTTGCAGTCCTTTTGTCGAAAAAAAAGGTTACCCCAATTAGTAATAATATCAGGAAAGAATTAATCACTAATCACGAATCACTAATAACTAACTAATTACATTAGGAAAACATTAGTGCTTAATAGTTTGTGATTAATGGCTACCAATGCTTTTATTTTCACTAACAGATGGGAAACACATGAGTGCTTAATAGTATCTGTGGAAAAACAATGGGAATCAGGGAAAAATGGCGAATGAGTGACAGTTATATTTGATAGTAAATACTAAGTTGATCTTATACATGGGGATATCATTGGATACATGTTGAGTGATATATATATATTGATATATGATATATGGTTAAATTTAATTTATATAGCCAACGTACAAATGGTTGTACAACATAACCATTTATAAGCAAAATAGTTCATCAACATGTTTATATAAGATATATATATATATACACATGTTCAGTGAATCTGAATCTGAATTGATTAAATTGATTGTGATACAATGATTCTCGTGTATATTACGAAATCGGAAATTTTGAAACGATCAGACATGTTTGTTATCACAAATTGCTCTGATTTATTTGATTAATTTTACAATGATTGTTATGATACCATTGATGATGATAGATAGTAAAGTCAGATAGTATCTGGATGAAACTGGTGAATTACGGCGATGTTTTTCCAACAATAATGAAGTTGGATGGTTCATTGGTTTCTTGAGGATTGTTATGATACCACAAGTTATGAGAATTTCTGATTTTGCTGAATATTTGCACATATTTGCACATATTTGCACAAGATATGCCGTCATCACAAAACTTCTTTGCAGAACTCAACCTGACCCTGAAGGTAAAATGATTGATCATATGATGGAGATGATCATAATACCATGTGTGGTAATATGAGGAAAACAAGGATTGTTGATTAGTCACTTGGTGAATGTCTAAGGGGGGCATATCTACCCAACTGACCCAACTACATATCGAGATGCAATGAGACAGAATTGATTGGAGATTCGACCATCAACAATGGAGGTGTAGTCTAGTAATAAACAATGATAAGCTAGATAAACCAACCATTGACAGCAACAGTATGATCACTTACAAAATGCAGATTCTATTGGGTTTCAGATCAAATATGAATCAACCAGGCATGACAACCACAGCCACTTGTTGGTTTCTCTTAGCTTCGATCCACAGTTCAACGCACTATTTGGGTTTGTCAAAAAAAAAAGGACCCCAAAATCAGGTGGCCCATGTTCCCAATGAAAATGACAATTGTTGCGTATTCCCCCATTTTGAGACACAGATGACATATCCCTTGGTGAGATCTGAGTCTTCCTGCGCCTGGCTTATTTTCGCCGCCAGATAATTTGACCCTGTCCTCGCTCCACACGCTGAAGAACGTGGGGTTATGGGACCCAGATGGAACGGCATGGGACCACGATGGGTTTGTCTGAAAGGGTACCGCATTGGTACCTCTAAATCCATTGGTTGTGTCGGTTATGTAAGCCTGTTATGTTATGTTATCAAAAGTTGTTTTTTGGTGGGTATTCGGTATGCACCATGTTCAGACCCACATGGATAAATGATGATATATGATAACCGTCAAAAAATAATTTGGAAAGTAATTCACTATTAATTTAATTGGTTGTAAGATACGTCATTTTTTGGGGTTACTATATTATGACTGTATGCATCTCAAATGTTCTCAAATGTGGTTTATGTAGTATTGTAGGATTCATCAAAATGTACAGTATTGTGACAAACCAATTTGGGTGATGATAGCAAAGGAAATACAAGGAAACCTGTTTACATTTTACGGTCTGTCACATTGAGGTAGATACAATCCCTTCCACTTTTTGGTTCACACTTGGGAAGAGCAGGTACTTGTACTCTCGGGAGAGTGAAACGAAGCCTGCAAGGATTGGCAGATGGTTTTCCCTCAATGATGGTTTTCGTTTCGGTTTGCCAGGAGATTATTGGTGTTCTGAGCCTCACTTTTTTTAGTAACTTCGGTGCTCATCAGTGTTGGTACGCATATGGCTTCTGTGCAAGCCTCACTGTGATTCGTTCACGACTTCTTTGTCGTTTTTAACCATGAACGGAAGAATAGCTGATATTGCACAGAACCAAATCAAGTCTATGTGGGCAACTATCTACCAGTTTACAGATGATTTTCCTATTAAAACCTCCGTTTACAAGGGATTTTCCATAGCTATCTTAAATAACCAGATGGTAAGATATTTGGTTCCATTTGCACAACATGTTTCACTTCAAAATCCAGCTGAGGCATTGGGTGGTGAGTCAGTTGCGAGAGAACCTCGAAGCCTCCAACTCCAGCCCGCGTCGTCCGCGTCCCGAGTTTGGCAGACTCCCAGCTGCGGTTGTCAGGAAATTTAGGGGGAAAACACATACATTTTTATACATTTTTGATGGTTTTAAGATGTTAATTAAAGTATGTTAAAAACCTGTTTTCCCCAAGTGCACGGTAATTTTTTGGGGGGCGTTTTCCCAATTTTCAGATACAGCCAGAAAAGAATCCTCCATTTCCGGGGGACATTGCACGATTAGGAAACTATACGCGATTTAGAAACTACGATTACGAAACTACGATTAGGAAACTATGCCGCGCGATTTAGAAACTACTGCGCGCGATTAAGAAACTACGATTAGGAAACTATTGCGTGCGATTAGGAAACTACGATTAGGAAACTATTCCGCGCGATTAGGAAACTACGCTTAGGAAACT
>Ga0126342_10008034_pt1 | contig 18876 bp, 19 predicted proteins | sample Cyp1metagenome_FD_92528 | JGI IMG/M metagenome (GOLD analysis project Ga0126342, IMG submission 92528) | Coral microbial communities from Lord Howe Island, Old Settlement Bay, Australia - Cyphastrea 1 metagenome | ecosystem: Host-associated > Invertebrates > Cnidaria > Coral ... | reverse complement strand
GGGGGGGTGAGAGTTTTTAAAGGAATAGGGTCGCAAGTGACCGTTTTTTAGGGTCGCAAGTGACCGGGGATTTTAGGGTCACAAGTGACCGTTTTTTAGGGTCGCAAGTGACCATGGACCCCCGGAAAGCTGGTAGGCGCCAAAGCATTCGGGCTTGTACGCCAGGAGAGCTGGAGAGCTCGCTATAGAGTAGCTGTGTAGAGGTGGCTGGCCAGCAAGCTGGCCGTAAATGCTGGCGGTTGGGAAAAAGAGATTTGCAAAGCACCTCTTCCAGTAGCACCTCCTCAGGTAGCTCAGAGTCCTGCAGCGAAGATGCCTGATCAAAAAGGAAGCACAGCCTCCGCTCTGGAGTCAAGTAGATCATTATATAATTTTTCCTGCAAGCGATACCCCCCAAGTTTGCCATATATCATTTTTGTGCAAACGTGTGGTAAGCGATTGGGACCTTTCCAAATTTGTGGATGTCCATTCCGTGAACCTAGGGTTTTCAAAATTGCTCATATACATATATATATATACTGTATGTGATTCCCATGGTTCCCTCCAATTTGGGATGGGCATCCCCATTCTTTAATTTTTTTCAAGGGGGTTGACACGGGGTCGAAAAAGAGAATAAGCCTTCAGGCAGACATCAGCGTGGGTATTGTAGGTCTTCTAGGTTATCACGTGCGCCTTTGTCGGGATTTATTTATTTTGCCCCACCACTCTCAGCCATACGACCGTGCCTGACTTCCCAGCAGGCAACGAGTGGAAGATGCTGGAGGGCAAGTGTGACTCGGCTTTGCCAAATTTGGAGTTCCTCTCCTAGCCATGAACCAGCTGTCGCAGTTTGCATATGTTCAACATTCATTTGGATTAATTGGTTGGTCCACGGAAGTACCTCACAATGACCTGACAGTTCGGGTTAGTGAACTCTATGTTGATTTCTTGGATCAAATGGATCAATGGATCAAATTCCAAACTTGGTGGCCACACTCAGGAAACGCCTCGATGGGGATCTTCCACAGCGGTTGTTTCTGAAGGACAAGCTGTACCCAGGCAATGCTGGCCGTTGCATTGTTTAGAAGCCTCACCGGCCAAGTAGCCAGATCAGAACATTATTGATGAGAAAACGCAAATGGAGTTTCACACAGTTAAGGCCCATTCCAACGTATAGTCCAATTCTGTTGATTTAATGACTGAACACTGAACAGAACACTTGTTTGCAGAGGCGAGACGACGTGTGTAGGAACGCTTTGACCACCCATGCGAGTCAAAAGGTTACCCACAAATCCACATGATTGTGTGGTAATTGCAGGAGCGAACATGGAGTGAACATGGGGTCATGATTGAGTGTCACTTTCTTGCATGCAACTGGTACCCTGACAGGTTTGATCAACAGCCGCTCTTTGGGTGACACCATTGGTGCGAGCTGTGGTGTTATTTGTGAAGCCGATGTGAAGCGGATTGAATTCAGGCGAGGCCCGATGGTTTTCAACGCTTTTGACCCCTGTATCAGCTTGGACTACTGGGGATTGGTGAACTTAGGAGTCAACCATCCCAAGTTCAATGGCTATCCCAGACTCCTGAAATGGATTGAAATGGACATTTGCTGGTACCGATGTGTAGCACTTTCCCCTGACCAACGACAGTTGCGATACCCGGACCCCGATGGAGTTGGTCCGTCCTGGACCTGCCAGGGGAAAGGATCAATTCATGTTGCTGTGCTCTGACGGAGCAATTTGGCAGCAGTTGCTGGGGCTTTCAGCTACACTACATTCTGGCACCATTTCCCAATTATTGCCCAATGGAAAGTATTGGGGAACTCAGGGACACAAAAGTGATACTATCAGGACCAGGATTTCTCCGCTAAAGGCTGCAAGCATCAGTGGTGGATTTACTGTTTGACTTCATCTCTAGCAGAGGGTTTGGCAACAAGATAGGAGAAATCTGGGTGAAATTGATGGGGTAACCAGGCATGGTCCCATCAGGATCCTATCAGAATCCCATGAAGCTGTCCATGGATTCACTGGAGTTAGGTCCAAAAGAGAACGCAGTGGCAGAAATTGCTTGGTTTGTGCTGGGTGTGGTTTCATTTGACGAGCCTAGGTATGGGAATTCTTCGAAATGCAGGAGGCAGTCGACTTGGTGGCTCCTTTTGGAAAGGCTAAGGCGCAAGAAGCTGCCGAGGCTCGACGTTTTGCAGGGCTGATGATACCTTGGAGCAGAAGTCAAGTTGATGAAGGTGATCCAAAAGGTATATTTAAAAAGCATTAATAAAACATTACAGGCAAATTCTACTCAAAGGAAGTTTAGAAGTCAAACCTCCGACAATATGGACAGTGACAGATGGAAAAGCAGAGGTGGGAAGAGTCAGAGAAGAGAAGACAAGAGAAGAGAAGAGAAGAGAAGAAGAAAGAAGATCAGAGAAGAGAAAGAGTCAGAGGAAAGAAGATGCAGGCGCGCGAAAAGGTAGAAAAGTCACGATTCACTGTGTTTTTTCTAATGATTTGTGGCTCCGGAGGGTCGAAAAGTAGGCTTGCTAAAGCGGCGGGTGCGGAGCCATTTGGCCAGATGAGAGATGAAAAATTGGAAGTCATAAGTTAAAAACTGACGGTCTCGGACGACTTTTCGAAGTGGAGATGTTGAAAAAGTGCACGCCGTTGTGGCGCGAAGCACATTTGCAAGTGAAAAAGTTAAACACCTCACGTTCGGACCAGCTTTGGAAGTTGAGGCGTCGAAAAAGTGCGCGCTGTTGTGGCGCGAAGCACATTTCGAAGTCAAAATGTACAAAGCACACATAAGCACACCATTCTCGGATCACTTTTGGAAATTGAGTTGTCGAAAAAGTGCACGCCGTTGTGGCTCGAAGCACATTTCGAAGTCAAAATGTTAAAAACACCCGGGGTACGGACCACTTTTGAAGGTTCAGATGTAGTTTTTGCGTGGCAGGCGCAAGGGATTCCGCACCTTGCCAAAAGGGATTCCGCAGTTTGCATTTCCAAAAACAATGGCATGCGTGGGACATTTCCAGAAGATCTGCAAAGATGCATGTCGCGGGGCAGGCGCAGTACAAGAGACATGTTCATCAGAGATGTTCTTTAGGTTTGCTAAGATGATTTTGCGTGACAGGTGCAGCACTTCGTATGACCTGGCATCACTTTTACGTAGCATGCGCAATACTTCCGAGACATGGACATGGACAGGAAAAAATCAAAACGCATTGGTAGGAGTCCGTCAGCTCTGCGCTCAACTTTCCATTGTTTTAGAAGAAACTCGCAGCCATACCCTGGAGATGATTCAAATATTTATTTTGTCATTTTTTTGCGTTGTTTCGTCATTTCATTTTTGTTTGTCATTTGTTTGGTCATTTGTTTTGTCATTTTTTTGTCGTTTCAGTTTTGTCTGTCATGTTTTTGTCGTTTTTTTGTCATTTCAGTTTTGGCCTGTTTTTTTTTTTTGGTCATTCGGTGGAACATTTGTCATATTGTTTGCAATTGTTGGTCATGTTCGTGCGATTTTCTCAAAAATATGGAAGACTATCGAAAAATTACCTAAAAAATGACAAAACAATGACAATGCTTCGAGAAAAAATGCAATTTTTGCAACCTGAAAAATTGTCATTTTGTTTGTCATTTTTTCATTTTGGTGCCATTTTCTCAAAAATATGGACAAATATCGGCAGTTGTTTGAAAAATTGCAGAAAAATGACAAATAATGACAAACAAAACGATAGACCAAAACTCAAATGACAAAAAAATGACAAACAAAATGACATACAAAATTGAAATTAAAAAAATGACAGACAAAACTGACATGACAAAAAATGACAAACAAAATGACAAACAAACTGGAATGACAAAAAAGGACAACAAAAATGACCAAAAAAGTGACAAATTAAATATTTTGTTTTTTTCAACCTTTGCCTGCCTAAGTTTCTTCTAACCATTGTTGAAGGAAGTCTCCCAGAATTGCTTCGTTTTTGATGCTGTCAATTTCGAAATCTCGGGGATTTACTGCGTGTTTGATTTTTTTTTCAAGTTCAAAAGCTGAGGAGGTCTCGCAGAATAGCTTCGTTTTCAAGCTTGCAGATAGACAGCTAGATAAATAAATAGATAGATATATAGACAACTACAACTACAACTACAACTACGCCACATTGCACTACACTACTGTAATTACTACGCTACAACTACAACGATGGCTACAACTACACTATTTTACACTACCCTACACTAGACTACACTACAGTATGCCACACTACAGTACGCAATGCTACAGCACACTACACTACCACTACAACTACTACTGCAAATACAGCTACAACTTCAACTACAACTACATTACATTACACTACGCTACACTAATTACATTACAGTACACTACAGCTACGGCTACAACTACAGATACATTACACAACACTACGCTACAACTACAACTACAACTACAACTACAACTACAACTACAACTACATTACGCTACACTACACTAATTTCATTACATTAAACTACAGCTACGGCTACAACTACAGCTACATTACACAACACTACGCTACAACTACAACTACGACTACAACTACTGCTACTACTACAACTACAGCTACATTACATTACACTACACTACACTAATTACATTACAGTACACTGCAGCTACGGCTACAACTACAGCTACATTACACAACACTACGCTACAACTACAACTACAACTACAAGTACACCACACTACACTACACTAATTACATTACATTACAACTGCAACTACACTACTTTACACTACACATCATTAGGCTACACTACACTATACTACACCACAGTACACAACACTACACTGCACTACACTACACTACATTACACTGCACTAATTACATCACACCACAACTACAACCGCAACTGCAACTACAACTACACACGCTAATTACACTACACTACAACTACAACTCCACTACACTACAACTACAACTACAACTACAACAGCGCTACACCACACTACATCCAGCAGTTGTGTGTGAGGTGACCACTGGAACCATTGCAACCACTCCAAAAACACAGCTCCAACCACCTTTCGGTCCATCAGTGGATTCGCTCTGCCATTCGTGACTCACAACAGCCAAGCTCTCCTATAGGTTTCCTATCTTTGAAACTTCCGCCACCGCCTTGCGCGGTACTACTGGAATAGGGCCACTTCAGAATATTTCAGGTATAATATCAAAGTCATGCAGGTTTAATGCTGTATCCTTGTTTCGTTGCAGGCTCCTCAGTCTATATAATGTGAAAATTGAAGTGTCACATCGATGTTCTTCACTTTAAAGCAGCTTGCTGTGTTTGGGAGGCCCTGGCAAAAGAAGCATGGAAACGCTGGATCCAGGAGGAAGGGAGTCTAGTCACAGATTCCTTTTATTTTTGCAGAATCTGACACCACCCGTGTAGTTGTCCCTTGCAATCAAGTGCTTGTTCACGTGATTGCATGTGAAAACTATCAGAGTCTGCAATTTGCGCGTATATAGTATACCAAGTTCACATTCAAGGCATGGCTGAATGTGACAGGAAAGGGGGACAAAAGAAAAGGACTGCATTATGACTAGTGGGGAAACCAGAGCTCTTGCACCCCGCTTCGGGCAGTGTTGTTTGGCTCTCCAAGGAATGTGGTCGACGACATCACAGTCATAGTTTGCTGGCTTTAATTCATCCTATATGACGTGTTTAAAAGTCAGATTTCAACTGCATGCGATTTCCCTAAGCTTGGAGAAATTCTTTTGAACAGGTTTTTGCAAAAGCTGGGCAGGTTTCAATCTGCAGTTTTTGAGTCAAGTTTCGAAATGCCAGCGCATATGAACCATATATAATGAGTTTGGGTTTGCTTCACGTGAATTGTTCAAACAAGGCCATCCCTTGTGGTTTTGTCATGTTTTGTCATATTTTCTATTCCCAAAAGATCATCTATTTACTTCAAAGGTCTTCAAAACAATAGCGTGTTTGTTGGCGGTTGAAAAAGGAACTAGCAAAGCATCCACCTGTCCTGCTACTGTATCCCTACAGTCTTCTGGCTTGCTGTGTGAAAAGCGCACAGGGAGCATCCATCAGTAAATGCACAAATTTGCGCAGTTCGGGTCTTCAATCAGCTTCAGTGGATACCATGCATGGCACACCTAAGTGTTTTTACTGCATGAAATAGGTATACAGGAAAGTGCGCAGAGCAAGTTGATTGGAGATTTCAGCCAGGATCGCGTTTCAACTTATCCAGAGGTTGAAGCATTGAACAGCGCAAAAAGGTGTGGTATTTGACCGTGAGGCATCAGTGTTGCAAGATAATTTCGATTCATTCTTCATTGGCTTGAAATTAGGATCAGCCAAGTATGGGGGGGTGTTTTTTCCTTGCGATGGATGTAGACATGCAGGGGTGTGCTTCTTGGGTTTTTTCTGATGAGAGTGATGCCATGGTCTCTGGTTGGACGAGCGCCAGTAGTCCAAGGAATTGCCTTTCTCATTCGATCCGTGGTGTTTGGTCTCCACACAATGGCATCAGATTTGCGTCTCATTGGCTTCAGGTCACGGGACGCCAGCATCAACAGCTTCTGACGGACAAGGTGCGATGGGCACAGCGGGAGCCATTCTTCGTAATTCCAAGTTGGGGTCTGAAGGCACCAAAACTATCACAAAAAAACACGTATAAGATTCTAAGATACAAAACCCAAATTGAGCTTAGAAAGCTGGTGCTTTTTCAGTCGGCATTGTTGTCATCACTCGAATGGGCCTCTCTCAATACTACTTCCATTGATGATCATTCTCGCTTTTGATGTTTTTTTATTCTAGCCATTAGATTTGTGATGATCAAATGACATACTGCTGTTCCTTCTTGAACCTTTTGTTCGGCCACTTCGATGATGCTTGACTGGGGTTGATCATGATTTCTGCATTGGGCACTATTGCTCAAACAATGCCTTACAGCCAGCTGGATGCACGATGGGGTTCGTCGAATTTGAGGAAGAATTGAAACACTTCCTCATCCAACATGGATACGGGGAGAAAAAGGCGTACTGGTTTGCATCCATCGGGTCCGACTTCAAGTCGGAGTTCCGCCCAAAAAAGGGACTACGACAGTGGATAGCAAAATCAGACCATTTTGAAGTATACTTCGACGATGGCAAGGAAGCTGTCCGACTGCGAGACGCAAACGCTTCTCGGACGCACTTGATGGTGTTCTGCTACTCCAAACTTAGGACTTGTTGCCTAGCAGCTGTTCAGCTTTCCAGCCCTGTGTTAGACCTTAACATGCTTAGGATGTAGCGAAAGCTGCGCAAAGACAAGGCATGGCTACATCAGCTACCCAAAGCAGCGATGTGCAGGAAGCAGGACCATGCATAGCTGCAGCTACTCCAGCCATGCCAAGCAGGGAAGTGCCAGAGAATCAGAGAGAACCTTTCCTGCAATTTATATCCTCAATCTTTGTGCGCAACAACGCTTTAATATTAGGTTGGTGTGCACAACATAAATCATCGCGAAACTGCCAGGGTGGAGATTGCGCGAACGATCCCAAAAGGATTCCCATACCAAGAGACTTCCATTCCTGATGTCATGTTCTGTTCCAAGTTTCAGGACAATTGCAGCTTCATTCATCACACCTGCAAAAAGCGCATCGTGAATGGGACGTTGTTTTCTCCACAGCAATTACATACCCAGGTCATCTCCCAGGTCTAAGTTTAGCTTTCCAGATTTTATGTTTTGTGCGGTCTGTGCCTTTCTTTGCAACTATGTCCTGTTTTAGATTCCCTGGCCGACATGTTCGGCCGCCCGTCTCGAGGATCGGAGCCGAAGCCCACGCCGAATTCCTAGAATTCCTGAGCGGCACAGCAGCATAATATGGACCATCCCAGATGTCTTATGATTCTTATGTGCAATATTTGGATATACTTGGTAGATCTTGGTAGCTTGTGGAATCTTCCAGACAGGGCAAGGTGATAGGCCTTTGCACCATCATTCTATACGCTTCTGTGTGCGGCCGATGCTTTTCAGTAAACTCTACCTGCAAATGTTGTGCCCCTCATACCCAGATTGCCCAGCATCACAGAGTTCATATTTTTTTGCTGTGCAACGCTGGGCAAATGCCCAAGAACTTAAAGCTATTTCATATATTTTCATATTTGCATTTCCACAAGCCCACCATTGCAGGTGCGAAGATGCCCCCAAGAACGTGGAGTGCCGCTTGAATCCTCACAAGCGAGCACTACTTGTCCGGCTGTGCCGTGAAGCGTCCATGGGCTCTACTGATGTCGTACCACTTTTCTTTTCATGATGAAACCTTTTTGTTAGTGTATTTTTTTCTGTTTTTGGCGCTCTGAATCGGTAGTAGGCTTGACATTTCTCGACTCTTGACATTTTTTTTGAGACCAATAGCATGCAGACCAGTTTTCATGTTTTTTTTTGCCTGTCTCAGGAATGTGTCCCCATGCCTACCTCCACTTGGTGCTATGGATGATTATGACCTACACTGGACAGATGTTCCTGGTAACGACCTTGATATTTACGAGCCGGGTGATGAGGAGGAAAGGCACGCTTTCCACCAGTCACAGCGTCGCGGAAACAGCAAGAAAAGAAAGCAAGAAGCAGAGTCTCTGCCTCCATCCGACCGACTTCGCTGGGAGCCTCCATCTCACACAGTAGTGAGTGAGTGGCCGGATGGCAAAAGGTGGGGGTTTTGGAACAACCCGGAGCCTCTGAAGTGTGGCCGCCAAGAGTTGCCTTCAAAGCCTTTAGCTGAATTACCAGTGGATTTGGGTAGGGAGGCAATCCAGGAGATCCCCAAGACTGGTGCAGTCCTTTGGATCATAGAAGCAGAGACGGATGCTGGGGCGTCCGCGCGTGTTCCTCGATTCCTCCTTGAGGAAGCTTTGGAGACTGGTCGCGACTGCTGCATTGCGATTGGGGTTCCACAAATTGCCGCTGCAAGGGCCTTGGCTGATCGAGTGGCCGAGGAAGCAGGGGAGAAAGTGGGCAATTCAGTCGGCCTCTTCACTGATGAAGATAAGGTACAGCCAATGACCAGACGGTCGCTGTCCTTTGCGACCTTCGGGTCCTTGTTGCGTCGGGTACGACGCTCCATCAAGGGATGTTGCACGCTTGTGCTGGATGAAGTGCATGAAGCCAGTGTTGAGTTGGAGTTCTTGCTGCTTGCTGTCAAAGAGATCCTTGCCTACAACAAGAATCGATGGACTGACAGAACGCTCAAGGTGGTGCTCATGAGTGCAACGCCGAACATCGTCAAACTCCGAGAGTACTTCTCTGAAGTGGTGGCAGATGTGCGTCACTTGGAAGTGCCTCGGGGATGCCCAGTTTCTTGGAGTGATTAATTATATATAGATATGTTTGTAGCAGTTTTTGGCTGTTCTGTCGTCTGCTTGGCCAGTTTGGCAGACCAAACGAGAGATGTTTGAGAGTCTGCAATCTGCTTTTGGGCCCTGCCCTTACTTCACCGAGGTGAAGTTGCGCTTCTTCGACAAGTGGCCGCCGGAGATTCAATGTGGACCCAGCTTGTGGCCCCAAGTGCCATGGCAAGAATATTGTTCTGGCAAGAGCAAATGCACGCTCCCAGGAGATCCTAAGACCTCCGGAAGAAGGAAGACTGAAGAATCACTATCATTGCAATATATTGCAGCCATGTGTTGCCCTTGTGTGATTGAATCATAGTTGCAAGATGTTGCAAGGATAACTTCGGGCTAAGTGTTCAATCACATGACATCACATGACCGATATTGACCTTGACCCCCCAAATCCTATAGGAAAATCCTAGGAGGTGTTCTTGGAGTTTGACATATATATATATATAATATATGTATATAATATATATATACGTTCATCTCTCGCGACTGATTTTACCCGAAACACCTAGATACTGATTTGGTATTGAATCTTAGGACTTTGTTTGAGCTGTTGCTGCATGTTTTCGGGATTATATAGTGAGGAAAGGCAACAAAAGAAACGTTTGCAGCGTCTAAAACTAAAACGACTAGGAAAAAAAACACAAAAAAAGAACAAGACCCACAAAAGCCCCGCAAACACCAGCAAATCCTAAAATCTGGTTGCTTTGGGTAGTTTTTGAATTTCTTTTGAAATTCTGATCTTTGAACTTTTTGATATGTTTTATATGTTGATACATTTTGGACCAATGTGAATCATTTGTTGAGCTGTTTGACTGAAATTCTTAGAGCGACCATTTTTTCCTCAGCAGTGGAGGGTCGGTCGAGGAAAGCAGCGTGCTCTCAATGCTTTCGACGCGAGGATTCCTCATTTTTGTTATAAAAGGTTTCTGATGGATGTGCTTTTCATATCTTTTGATCATGGTTGTTCGCCCTCTACCATGTTTCGGATGTTCATGGCTCCAGGCTCCAGGGATGTGTTGTTTTTTTTGTAAATGGAGTCTCTTGCAAGCTTTTTCAGCTTTGCCCATGAATTTAATGTAGCAACCCCAAAATGGATAAGGTACGATAAGGTAAATATAATCTATGTCATTCTATGTTCAAAACATACTTTTCTATTTTTGTGGGGTTACTATACATGCATAGTACTCGAGTCGTAGTACTATCTGAATGTTGGATGTCTTGCAAGCCAGTTTCTGTTGATCTTGTTGCCACTTCACAAGTTTCCGCAGATTCGAATGATAAAACTTTTTTGGGGGCAGTGCCAATGGCAAACCTCCAAATTTCTGGTGTGATCACATGCTTGTGAGGAACGTTGCTTTTTATTGACAACGTCCTGCATATGCTTTTAGAAATGCACCACCCCCAGCATGGCTGTTCTCAGCTGCCTTCCCCAGTCACCGTGTTGGATGTTGCAGGAACCTGCAAACCTTCCAGAGATGTTTCCAAGGTCAACCCGCTTGCCATTGCGAGCTTGGTCCAGCACCTCCTGCAACGTGACGGAGGACCCCTCCTGGGGTTTTTGCCGTGTTGGTTTTGGTATGTCATTTGCATTGATGCCCGTTCAAAAAGCAGCATGGCGCACACACACACAATATGTACAATATATCATAATACAATGTATATATATAAATATATATATATAATTAATTATATATAGCATGCACACATACCTGCCCTTCGATCCCTATCTTATACCATACGAAACCATACTACTCACCATACCAAACCATACCACGCACCATACCACACATGCATACATACGAACAATGCAGCGGCACTTGTCAACCTTCGAGTTGGTTTCGAAGTTGCTATGATTCAGGTGTCAGAGGCCAACCACTTCAGACTGATTTTGTGCCTCATAGGACCCGGTGGCAACATCTTGATCTTTCTGCCGGATCTCGCTGAGATCGAGGAGGTGGAAAGGGAGATCAGGAACAGCAGCTCAGGTGCTATCCGGATTCAGAAGTTGCACAGGTCATCGCAGAATCGGCTGCTACCCATGGGTGGTGTGGCTACAGTCATTCTGGCCACCAACATGGCGGAGACCTCGGTCACAATCCCCAACATCGGCATGGTGATCGACCAGGGCCTCAGCAAAGAGAGCCTTTTCGTGAAATGTTGCACTTGTTGTTGGTGAGATGTTGGCGAGTCGGTGTTTTGAGTCGGTGCATGTTGTCCTGTTTCATCAAGTTGCAAAAAGATGCAAAGAGCACATACTGTAGCAGTATCAAACGGTACCATGTCTCTTTCAACCGTGCAAGGAAGTCAGATTTTGGGTTCAACACTGTGCCTGCATCCCAGCAGAATGTCAAGCGGAGGGCATGCAGAGCAACTTGGCCGGCCATATTTTGGACCCATATTCCCTGTTGCGGATGAACCCCTGCTTCCTAATTATAAGTTGGTTTGCCCTTAGGCAGGAAGAAAGGAGGCAGGAGAGTACTTTGCGCTGTTCAAACTGGAAGAGCAGCTTGGATTATTTACATGTGTTTGACAGTATTTGAGTCATTGGACACGCTTTGGTACGAAGTGACGCCTTTGGTATCCTTTTGTGTATTCCGATCATTCAGGGACAAACTTGCCCTGAGGTATAATCAGCTGCCAGAATTCCAGACACCAGAGATTGGCCGTGTGCCTTTGCAAGAGCACTTGCTTGGAATCCTCTGTGATGTTCCGGAAGAGCTACCTGCCACGTACTTGAAAAAGGCAATGAACGCACCAGAGGCAAAGAAGGCAAGGGTACATAGCAGAAAGCGTTTTTTTTTAATTGGGAGCTGACTACAGGAGATCATTCAAACTTGATTTTCTCTCTAGCGACCTGGGGAGTCCCACATCATTTGTCGAAGTCACCCCGAAAGTCCAAGGGCAAACAAACTGATTAAAGTATTTAAAGTTTGACTTGACAACACTTCAATTCAAACACTGCGCAGTCCTGGCGTCAGGTGGAGGATGGCATTTATACATTGCAACGGCTGGGTTTGGCTTCGTATGGTGCTTGGCCTTCTCCCACACCTTTGGGACAATGTGCCAATAAGCTGCCGCTGGAAGTCCACTGGGCTGTGCCTATGGTGCTGTCAGCCTTCGTGGGACTTGAGGATCAAATGGCTCTCATTGTAGCACTGTTGAACCCTGGACAAAACACCATGAAGGAGCAGTGCATGTTTCTCATTGTTTCTCTTTTCTCGGAGGAGTTGAAACGTTTTGGGAAGTCTTATAAGACTTATAAGACCAACATTATATCTGTCATCAAAGATGTTGTATCTAGGTTTTCTTGTATCGCGCGGTTCTGTGTGTGTGTGTTTGTATGAGCAAAACTGTGTGTCTGTGTGTGGGTGAGTGGGTCCGGATTCCGTGAAGACGGGTGAAACCAGCTAATTATATAATATAATTATTTGAACTGGGCCAATTTGCACCCTAAGGACGCAGCAGCCCAATTTCAAGAAGAGTGCCAGCCAGAAGGGCAAGCAGCAACTGTCAGAGTGAGCTGATCTCTGTGAGAGTGAGCTGCTTGCCGACTTCTGCTTGTTATTCGAGCATGAGCGAGGAAGGATTGAGCATCCAAATGACTTTGGACCCAAGACACTCCTTGATCAGCTCGTACAGAAAGCAGAAAGGATGAAGGACACTAACGGTTCGGCATTGCTGAGCTTATTGGAACATGTTGGAACACGTTGGAACATGTTGGAACATGGAGAATCTGAAGAGCAGATGAACGTTGGTGTTTTTAATGTGAGGTATTTTTTGGCAACCCAATTTGTGTAGAGAAAGTGGGACCTGCAGCTATCGATGTTTGGTTTGCAGGGGTGCATTCGATCCATGTTGTGATTTGCCACGGTTTTGATTGGGAGGGCTAATTATTTATTTTTGTTTTTTTTTTTTTCCCGGGGCAGGTTTTGGATTTTGTTGGGGGTGCCTGGTTCTATGCTTTCCTGTTTCTCTGGTTTTCTGCTTCTCTGCTTTTGTACTTCTGTGCCTTTCTAGTTCTACTATTCGATATACTTTTTCCTTTTTCAGGCATGTGTTTTTGCTGCTCTACTTCCTGCTCCTTTGCTTCTTTGCTTCCTGTCTTTACTGTCTCTTTGTTTTGTAATTTTATCTTGCTTTATTCTGTTCTGTTTGTATCCTAAATGAAACCCTAGAGAGACCCTAGGCCCTAGGTGAAACCCAAAGAAACCCTAAAGAAATCCTGATAAGAAACCCTACATAAAGCCCTAAATTTGAACCCTAAAGAAACCATAAATGAACCCGGAAGAAACCATAAATTAATCCCAAAGAAACCATAAATGAAACCCCCCTAAAGAAACTTTAAAGGACACCCTAAATGACATCCCAAAGAAACCCTAAACAACACTCTGAAAAAAACAACTAAATGAAACCTTAAGTGACACATTAGCTGAAACCTTAAATTGACACCCTAAAGAAACCCTAAATGAAACCCTAAATGAAACCTTAAATGAAACTCTAAATTGAAACCCTAAATGAAACCCTAAAGAAACCCCGAATGAAACCCTGAAGAAACCCTAAAGAAACCCTAAATGACACCCTAAATGAAACCCTAAAGGAACCCTAAAGGAACCCGCTTGAACGTTTAGAAATCGTGAAAAGAAATCCCGATAAGAAACCCTAAAGAAAGCTTAAATGAACTCCTGAATGAAACCTTAAATTGAAACCCTAAATTGAAACCCTGAAGAAACTCTAGATGAAACCCTAAAGAAACCCTAAATAAAGCCCTAAAGAAACCCTAAATGAAACCCTAGAGAAGCCCTAAAGAAACTCTAGATGAAACCCTAAAGAAACCTTAAGTGAGACCCTAAATGAAACCCTAAACGAAACCCTAAAGAAACCTTTAAGAAACCTAAATGAAACCCTAAAGAAGCCCTAAAGAAACCCATTTGAACGTTAGAACTCCTGATAAGAAATCCCGATATGCGACCCTAACCGGAAAAAACCCTAAATGACACTCTAAAGAAACCTTAACCCTAAAGAAACCCTAAATGAAACCGCAAATGAAACCGTAAAGAAACCCTAAATGAAACCTTAAATTTAAATGAAACCCTAAATGAAATCCTAAAGAAACCCTAAATGAAACTCTAAATAAAACCCCAAATGAAGCCCTAGATAAAACCCTAAATGAAACCCTAAATGAAACCTTAAATGACACCCTAAATGAAAGCCTAAAGAACCCTCAAGAGACCCACATGAACCTTTGATTTGAAGTACCAAAATGTAGCAAATACCATACAAATGAGAGGTTGAAATGACAAATACCATGCAAAACGGAAGGCGGACATTGCCAAATGTAGCAAATACCATGCAAAATGCAAAGTGACCATGCCAAAATGTAGCAAATACCATGCAAAATAACAGGTTCTAGTTCCAAACTGTTGCAAATACAAGGCAAATGGTACCAGGAAAGAAAGCCAGGAAAAAATCCAAAAGCTGAGGCAAAAGAAACAATTACCAAAAAAATTCTACACCCTTATTGTACGGAGATGGGTACTGTTTCCCGGAGGAGCATGTGATCGGACTCTTTCCTGGCATCGATCAACTCCGGAGCCGGCTTCCCATCGAAAGACGAAGCGCTCACAGCAGCTCTGTGCAGCAGCTTCGACAGTTTCTTGTCGCACCACTGATTGAGAGAGAGAGAGAGATCTATATAATGACTGTGTTCATATGCACGACATGTGGATAACATGGGATTTGCAATATATTGCAGGGTTTGAGTCAGAGAAACCCTTCTAGTGAGCAAAGGTGGTGGCCAGCTTTGCGCTTGCTGCTTGCAGCTGGTCTACGTGAGAATGTGGCAATCCCATCCGACACCACTGGAAAGTTCATCACAGCCACTTGGAGCAATTCCCAACTTGACCCACCGAACAATGGAGACTTTAGAGGGCCCTACTACTTGTAGGAGTTGATGGTGTTCGGTTGCTCCCTAATGGCCTTGTTGCTCCGCAAATCACCCTTGTGATGGCATTAGTAGTCACATGTTTCTTTCAAGGCATGGAAGAAGAGCGATGCAGCTGAAGGACATGGCCGTCCTACAGCATGGCAAGGGCCGATGCTCTTCGTGGAAATGTTCAATTTCTGCCTGCGTGGCCTCTCTCACTGTCCCATGGATGACTTGGTCCTGTTTTCCCACAGGCTCCGGTGGAGCAGCGGGGCTGGAGACAAGCCCCTGACTGTAAACAGCTGGCTGAAAGTTGACGCAACGTTTGCTGATGCAGCACTGCTGGCGGCTGGAGGAAATGCTATCCTTCAGCTTGCACAAAGGTGGGCAGAGGGTAAAGGCTACGGCCACAGCGATCAACAAGCTGCAGCTCTGCTGTGGCAAGTTTGCAGCGACAGGGGCGATTTGCCACTGACACCTTTGCACGATCTCCCAGAGCCTGGGCCTCCGGACCGCAAGTGCAGCATGCTGTCGACTGGAACCAAACCGTGGGCTTCGCTCCGCGATGCGTTTCGACTGCTGTACTCAGCGTTGGTACCGTACACCCCCGACCTCTGGGATGAGGCGATGAGATCCTTGGCTGCACCTCCTCACCAGTTGTTCCAGTTCATTGCAGAGCACTGTCGCACTGAGCCCTTCAAACCGAGGAGCCCTGCAAGAGGCTTGGCCACAGTGCCGAAGCTGCCGCGAAGATCTGGAAGCTTTTGAGCAATTCCTCCCGGACTACCTTCCGCCCTCATCAGACTCATTGGGCTCCCCGAGCCTAGGTTCCTGGGTGGACTTGAATAAGCTTGTGACTTGGTTGCAGCTCTATAGCGAGACGCGTTCAAAGAAGAACGGCAACTCCACCAGATAACTTCAGAAGGGTGAGAATCTCCATGAATCTCCTTGATGCTATGGAAGCAGGTCCTAGGGTTTTGGTTCCACTGGAGACATTGGCCGCAAAGTCCGCACACAAGTGCGCCTGGCAGTTCGTGAGGTGAGTTTCCTTAGGGGCGGAGCTGGAGAAATTTTTGAAGGTTCAGGTTCCAAGGAGTGCCTTGCTTGGCAGCGATCTGAGGCCACTCTACTGGCAAAGCAGCTTGAACCGCCTCGAAAAAACCAACAAGTTCCTGTTTGTGAAATCAAGTTCACGCAGGAATCTGCAAGACGCTCGGACCAATTTCAGTTTTTTGTTCAGGCAAAAAGGATGAATAAAAGGATGCAAAATTCAAAAGGACCAGGCGATGGAGAGAGAGAAATACTGGAAGTGTGATTGGAATCAGGACGGCTTGGTCACTAGTGGCAATCTAATTGAATCTAATCAGTTAAGCTGACCCAGGCTGCTACATTGCCCACGGCAAGCACAAGGGCTTGTTGGTCAGCGATGTGGCACGCATGGCGAGCGACGGTCACATCGCATGGGACGCCCCAGAACTGAGGCTTGACGTTGTTTGGTGGCATGGCTGCTTCAGGTCATTGAACAACAAGCACCTTGCTGTTCTGAAGCAGGCAGGGGCTGAGAAGTGCCTTGTCAGGGAATGGCCACTGACACCAGGTTTGTTCTTGCCTGGCTCAAATCGAAGCGTGCTACAAAAATTTCTCGAGGTACAGACCTCGAGAGTGGGTGGCTGCACAATACAGCTCAAAGATCGTTCCCGCTGCAGCCCGTAGGAGTCTCAACCAATGGAAGCATGCCAGACATGAGGGTCTGAAGTATCAAGCGAACATGTTCTTCATGTGTTTTACATATTTTACCTTCGAGTGTTGGTTTGCTGGGAGTGCAGTGTGCCACTGCGCGTGTTTGTTAATAAAACTCAGGCCTTAATATGACTGAGCATGTGGTGGCCCACTATGTTTTCTCCTGTGTCAGGGATGAGCCACGTGAACGTCCCTACCTTGTGTCCGGTCAGTTCCAGGTTCATTCACATGACGCTAGATTATGCTAGATTTTTGCTGAAGCTTGACTGGAATGACTGCAACTGACAGCACCGGAGCCTGATGCAAAAGCTATCAAAAGCGTTTGCCCACATACCAAATACATCCAAATAATTCCAAATATATATTATGATCATCTATGATCGATAGTCTTTTTGAATCAATTTGTCCATAGTCAATGCATCAATGTGAATGAGCGCAAACATTTTTATTGGTCGCGAGTCCGGGGTGAAGGTGAGATCCGATCTGAATTTGGTTTGATCATTTTGATCATCAGTATGAACATGGTTTATTAGTATATAATTATCATGGTTGTCATTTGGCCGTGTTCGCTTCATCCTGAGCCCCGCACACTTCACACATTTTAAGCACTTCCTCTCGGAGGCGCCCACTTTGACAAAAGTGGTTGACTGCATAAGGAGTGCTGTGGAAAGCCACAAACCTATACTTAGCCTCCAAGTATGGAAATCCTTGTCGTGAGAGTTCTTGATGCCAGACTCGGAAACCTTCCCACTTGGCAAACTCACGCCTTATTCTGCTGATACGCACTCCTGGATGTCACAGAAACCACTTTGTCAGACTTTGTCCATCGTTGGCTCACCGAACGTCCCGACTTAAAGTCTGGTCAGTTCGAAGCTCGTGGACACGGAATAGTCGGAATAGCTGTTTATTATTGTTTATTCATGTACAGATATTTTAGTATTCCACAGCGGTTTTTGCCCAGAGATTTTGCTGGAGCCAAAAAATGCATTGTTGAACTTGAAAACAATCCTATTTGAGTATGCGCACGAAGCCCTTTTCACCATGCTTCTGTGTGCGACCTGCAGGTATTAGCCTGACTTCGTAGACAGCTCATGATCAGCATCAAGATTGCCAAGGACAGTTTTTCCTATGTGTCAGACTCAGATCTGGTGCCGTTCTGCCACCAAATTCCTTTCATGTTTACAAGGATAACCAATGTCGGTTACACAAAATAGGTTGGATCGACAACGGTTCCTTCAGAAGCTGGTTTTTCATTTTTTTGAGTGATTCTGCCATGCATGAAGTTCACAACATTTGGGAAGGGCGTGGGGAGTGCAGGAGCATGAGCTGCCGTGGATAGGGAAGGAATATACATATATAAATAAATATGAAGCGATGTAAATGATTCAAGGCGGGGTCCAACTTGCCCAGTACACCCAAGAATAACATAGAAAACACAATGAATGAAATAAACTACTGTGTGGGTCACTAGGGACTGCACTGAACAAGGCTTGGCATGGAAACCCAATCACTTCGGGGTATAGACCAGTCAAATGTTGGAGTTCTATCAGATTTGCCACCTACACCACTTGTACAAATAGAGCACAAGAGTTTCGGGCAGAACGCACAAGAGTATGATACATATATACAGTACATATTATAAACATATTGATATATAATAATATATAGTTATTGAATATGCGTGTATAGAACATATGTATAGACATCTACACAGGTCACACACACATAATATATATTATATATATTGTATATATTATATATATTATATATATTATATATTATATATATTATATATATTATATATTATATATATTATATATATTATATATTATATATATATATATTATATATTATATATATT
>Ga0126342_10008033_pt1 | contig 18877 bp, 20 predicted proteins | sample Cyp1metagenome_FD_92528 | JGI IMG/M metagenome (GOLD analysis project Ga0126342, IMG submission 92528) | Coral microbial communities from Lord Howe Island, Old Settlement Bay, Australia - Cyphastrea 1 metagenome | ecosystem: Host-associated > Invertebrates > Cnidaria > Coral ... | reverse complement strand
CCAGATAGAATGTCAAATAGAATGTCAGAAGATATGTCAGATAGAATGCCAGAAGATTTGCCAGTAAGAAAATGTATAAATGTCATGGTGGGGATCACACGAAGTAAAGTAATTTTTGTTTTTTTACATTTTCCCCTTGACTAATCCCTGCCAATCCACAACGACGGAATCATTCCCGGCAGCCGTCCAAGGAAAGGTCCGCTGATCAGTGACCGGCCGCGGGTTGAGACGCAACGAACGACTGCGTTTGAAAAACGTTACTAGAGTTTGTCCAAAAATATGAGGGGGTTGTTTCTACATACTCTCCGGTGTCATCAGCTCCATGGCTGGGATTTTTCCCCTGGCAATAGTTCGATGATTTTCCCAGCTATAAACCTCCAATTCTATCCAATTCTAAGGAATTTTCGATTGCCATGTTTGATTACCGGAGGGTATCCCCTTATGATCTTATGGCTGTTTGAATGGCTAAAATTATGAGGCTCTTGAACCCCGTGGAGTTTCGGGGTACCATTTTTTCAGGCAAACCCATGACCCGCTGAAAGCAGGGACTTGCGATGGCAGATTTTGTGGGGCTTTGGAGGTGGCCCTCCGGTAATCAAACCTGGCAATGGAAATCCCTTAGAAGTGGAGGTTTCTGTCGCTGGGAACATCATCGAACTATTGCCGGGGGATTTTCCGGCAAGCCATGGAGCTGACTCCCGGAGGGTTTTTTTTGGTCAATCTTGAGAAGTCCCATAGTTCAGGTCCCATCGCCATGAAATCCTGTGAGTACAGCCCAGCTTTTGGGGGAAGCACTTGTCTGGGGGCGTAGCTGAACCGTACTAAACCTTCGGGCATTTAGGTGGGAAAATCATCGAACTTAAAGAAGATTGTCCAGCAATAAGGCAATAAGTCATGTTTGTTCACCCAATCATCATTATATCATCATTGTATTTCCATTATATCCCACTATTGTTGGTGATATCCCCATGATATCCCTAGCGAGGGTATTCACTATCTTTGTAATTAGAGATCAGCTTGGAAAAAAAACTGAAGCAACGAGCCCCTGCAGGTCTTCTCTTTAGCCTGGTCGCCGCTTGGACTTGAGCAATGGCGTGTGAACACCAAAAAAATGACTTTCTAAGGATTATTACTGTAGTTATATATTAGTCCCTTGTGGGGTTAATCTTTATGTCAGAAAAATGGAAAATGGGTTGATCATTTATTTTGTTCCTTTTTGTGGGTTTAACATTGGAGAACGCTCAGCTAACATATTGATTCACCAGTCCCACGGCCCACAATGCGTTTTGGAAATGTCATTGTCCACAGGTGCATGGGTGTGAGATGGTGTGAGGCAGCACCACACAATATCACAGAATTTATGGCAATCTTCAGCCCTTCCCCAGCTCAAATGTTGAATGCCCTACAAACCTCGGCTTACCAACATATGTTGGGGTCCTTGATTGGGGGTGTTTGGTACTAGAATGGGATTGCCAAATCACCACACGGTTGCCGTGTGATCCATTCCCATATGGCTTGTCTGAAGATAAGGAGAGATAGAGAGCAACACCTAATGACTGAGAAAAACAGTTTCCCCCTTATGCGATGGCCATAAGATGTGGATAAATAGAATCCATGATTCTTGGAGACACACCAACGGTTCGGTTAGTAAATGGGGTACAGAGGTTGTATCCCACCATGGGGGAAAACACAACCAATCCACAATCCTCGGTTTTAGATGTTTTAATCCCCCCCCCCCCCAAAAAAAAAAAAACACATTGGCTACCCCCGCATACTAAGCCCGGGAAGCATTCGATCTGGTGTAGCCAAGGCTGGTCTGCGGCTCCGAGCCGCGTTGAATTTGCAGAAACTGTTGCCACAGTTGCCCCCAGAAACTTTGGAGGTGGGAGATCAGAGAACCTGGGCGCTCTGTAGGAAAGAAACATCTCTGGGGTTTTCAATGGGTTTTCACAAAAAATGGTCACCCGAAAAGTGGTTTGTTGTTTTTTTTGGGTAAGGAACGACATCCGTCACGACCTCGTTGCCATGGTATTTTCGATTGGTGGAATCATCCCAGAGTGGCCTTGACTAACGATGGTCAGTATCCACAAATGATAACCGCAGGAACCATGTCATGGGGATGGTTTCCAAAGGGACCAAACTCTTTCCAGAGTTTGGGCTAGTTCGGCCAGTGATACGGCTGACTCTTGCTCGAAAAATCTGAGACCTTACCCCTTGTTACCCTTTGGTACCATAGCTTTTGAACATGGCCATTCATAGTTGATCTACCTATTAAAGATGGTGATTTTCCATAGCTATGTTCGTTTACCAGAGGGTATACATCTTGATGTTTCACCGTGCATCCTAGCTGTTCCCAGTCATCACACTGCTTTCAGTCATCGCAAGGGGCAGCTTCGTTTGGTACCTTGCAAGAAGCCACCTTGGACAGCCAAGAAAGAGTTTGGAAGCTGACATTCCCGATCGGGGTTTTATTGAACCATGATAGATCGTGATATGGCTATGGATCAATACCTATTAATACCATTTTTAGTGGGATGAACATCCATTTACCAGCTATTTTGATGTTCACCAGGGGTACAAGGTTTTGACACACTGCCATATGGGGTCAAAATCCCATGGCTTGTTGCTCCATTTTCTCCACTTTCTGCACCAGGCCTGCTGCTCACGGCGCCGTGCTCTACAACAGGCCAGGAGCCAATCCCGGAAATTCCCATTTCTCTCAACCACAAATCCACCCAATCACCATTTCAACTCAGTAAATCTGCACATTTTTGATACCCTCCAGTAATCGAATTCCACCACTTATAGATCAATTTCCCATTAGAACCTCCATGTGTAGGAGAATTTTCGGCATGTTCCCTATGATTTTCCTATGATTTTCCCATTACAACATCGATTTATAATCATTTCTAAGGCATTTTCCCAGCCACATTTGATCACCATAGCGGCCAAGCCTCAGGGTGACCTGGCGCCAGATGCGGTGGAGCGAATTGCGGTCTGGACCGCTGAGGCGTACCTAGGCTGGATTAGATGATATCGATAGATCTACACCGATATAACATGATGTAGGTAGTTACCCTCTGGTAAGTTAACATAGACCCGGAAAATCACCATTTTTTAGAGGAAACTAATCTTCCAACCCCTATCTACCAGGGTCTATGTTAATTTACTGGAGGGTAAAAGATAGATGATATAGATAGATATACAGTATATACACCGATATACTGTAACTGGGGGCAACCAATGGCTGACATTGAGTGAAGGCTTTTTTTCTTGCCATGGCGGGATAAAAGGTCATAAATTGAAGCTTGGAGGCCTCTCAAACGGCCAGGTTAAAGATACCCCTACGCACAAACAAGGTCAATGCTCAGGTTTCAAAAACACAATTTGATCCAAATAAAATACCAGGCATATCAGGCATGAGGTACATTAGAAACTGTTTATGATTCCTCAGTGGGGTTGTCGGAGCATGCCACTTGGGCTTCTAAATGCCCATCATTTCCACAGTTCCCGCAATGGCATAAATATCGGTACATTGCATAGCCACATACACACAGGGCACACACACATATATATATATATATATATATATATACGCATGTATATACACACGCGCACTATATATATATAATATATATATATATACATAGATAATATAATATATATATATACATATCGATATGTTGCTATGCAGCGAACATCGGGTCTTCCCATGGTTCCTTCCAGCAGTGGGCACCACCTGACATGGGTATGTCCATGTGGCGCGAAATTGGTGAGGATTGGTGTATTGGTATCAGTATCAGATGGTACCCTCTGGCAAACTAACATAACTATGGAAAATCACCATTTTTAATGGGAAAATCAACGCACTAAATGGTGATTTTCCATAGTGATGTTAAATGATCAGATGGTAAATGATCTCGCCTGAAGCACGGGTATGTCCCGACCCCCTGCTGAGCATATCCTTTCATCATTGATTTGGGCGAGCTATGACCACCTGACCGTGAATGATGCCTGGGAGAGCCATGATGGCATAGAGCTACCTATCAACCTTCACCCGGCGATGGTTTATACCATGTTTATACAACCCATTTCTGTTAAGTCATTGGGGATGGCTGATCAGGTAAGCAGCCGTTGCCAGATAAAACTCATCTATTTTTACTTGGGCGGGTGAAAGTTCCCCAAAAAATGGTCCCTGTGCCATAGGACAAGAGGAAGGGTCCGCCACGTTCTCCGAGGCAAAGTTTCATGGCGCATCAAAGGTCCGTCGCCTCCCTGCAGCAGTCCTCCCTGGGCGAAGTGCCGGCTGGAAGCAGCAGCAGCAGCCAGGAGCGCGCCTGAGGAAAAATACTTTGGGATACTCAAACCGACTCAAACCCGAAGAATCGGAGGTCTGGAAGTGGATGTTCAACTGATTCAGGGAGGCTGGTGTTCGTAAGGATTGTAATGACATGTTGGTGAATTTTGCACCATGTGAATTGCTGGGAAAAGATGTTGTGCTTGGCGTGATCCACTAGACCCTGCTTCCAGCAGAGGGCTTGGCAGTTGTCCCACTGCAAGTCAGAATGCCAAGTAGAAGCCATGGCCTGTTGGTGCTTTTGTGTTGCGAGGGCTTCCTCGCGTTTGGATGGGTCAAAGAAGACCCCAGCTGATGCGTGGTGATTTTCGAAGATCTTTGCTGATCTTCGGAGGATCTTTAATAGACTGCACAACTAGAGACACGCAGCGAGAGACTTCATGGAATGGAGAGCAACCTGTGGGCTATGGAGATGCTTTCACATATTATATATATATATATGTAGAGCCACAACATGTTGTAAAGTCATTCAGCATCATTCAGCCATTCTTATTTCTCTAGTTTTTGACCATCTTGGGAATCATCAAACCATGCCAGCGGTGCAGTTTTGATGACTAAAGAGTCGCCTTGCTGTGCGGCCAGATGGTGGGGGTTTGCCCCTCGGATGGCCGACAATCTATCGGGCTGGCCCTGGGTACCTGCTTGGGGTGCCTCAGATGCTGCATCCAGAGCCAAAAAAAAAGGCTTTCATGCTTTCCTGACTGGTGTTGACGATTGCAGAATGATGACAAATCCACGAGTGGTTTCGGGTCAACATTTTTTTTTGGGGTCCGTGTTCAACCATTTTTCTTGGCCAATCGCTTCAGACTGAGAATGGGAGGGTGCCAAGTGCCATGCTGTGCCCCGTGGTCACTTGATGTCACTTGGCAGACATCCCATGGATCCGGCAGGGCTGATGAAGCAACAGGTGGAGCAGGGACTGGTCCCCAAGCCCGGTGATGGGTCCGGGACCTTGGATCCTTGGATCAGGACCTCTAAAGCTTCATCCATTGCCCCCATGGGCTTGGGTGAAGCGGTGTGCCCTGGTGGGGAAAGGCGCAACTACTAGGCGTGCCTACGGAAAAACCATGCGGAAAGCCAGGTTTTTTACCTTCCGGCTTCCCCTGTATGGGATCTGGAATGATCATGAGTAGAAAGCGATGATCAGATCTTATTTGAACACTCTGGATTTGGGGAACAGGTATGACTCGGTATGACTGTATGATACATGACATGACCAGGTGCCAACATTTTTAAGGTTTGCACACACTCAAAATAATAGCATCCTCTAGTGTCAAAAGATGCAGCAATGCAGAATTTGGCAACATCCAATCCCAAGTTACGATGGTAAATGTATGTAAATCCTAGTTCATTTAATGTATGTAAGTTACGATCTTAAATTGGGGTCTACTGTAAACTATATAAGTTGCCATTAATACCGCCATGTATTCCAATGATGGTTGGGTTTTACGATTCTTTCCAGGACTCCAACTTTTTGACCCATTTTTTGGGGTTGCGACCCATCTAGATGTTTCCAAGTTTCCTCCCTGGTTGGTGGTTTGGAGCATTTTTTATTTTCCATAGTATATGGGAATAATCATCCCAACTGACTTTCATATTTTTCAGAGGGGTTGAAACCACCAACCAGCTCCATATTTTCCAAGTTTTCCTTCCGATATCCCGGTTGCGAAGTTCCCAGTCCGTGAAACTCTCGAGGCCTCCGCCGGAGACGCGCGCCCTGTACTTCTCAGAGGTCTTTGCCGTGGCGGAGGCGGAGGATGGCAGGCCGAAGGGAAGGGAAGGAAAAACAACGTATCTCATCTCTGATTTCTACATATCATCTCTATATCATCTATATCCAACTGAAGAGTGTGAAAAAGCACTGTATCCGGAAGTGTTAGATGTTAGAGATGATATGGAGATGATATAAGGAGGGATGAGACAGAGATGATACAGAGGTGATAAGGGGGTGGTTTCCGCATGCAAATGATGTTTTGGGCACAGGCTGGCCACGCCAGAGCAACCTTCCTGGGTGGCCTCATTGGGGGAAACATGATCTTTGCTATTTTGACATATTTTGACAATTCATTTTCTTTAAGTCTTTTGCACTAGGTTGCCTTTCTATCGTCTTGGGGGCCAGCGAAATATCTGTAATATTGTCAAGGGTACCATATGTGAGTTGTGCTTGCTTCGCCCGTCTCGTTCATTTATTGTTTTTTGGATTAGGCGCTGGTGCCGTAGCGCGTTGGGGGGTCGCGACCCCATGGACCCCAAAGCGGGAGCCGCTCGACGCGGGGATGGGCGATTACAACTACCTCTTCAAGTGCCATGGCGTTGAAAGCAGGATGACTTGGAGATGACAGTCGGGGTGTGCCAAAATCATCTCAGTGGGAAAGCTTCAAAACTTTCAGTGGGAAGCCCAGGATCCCAAAATGGAGCTACTGTACCATATACAGCCATACTTTGGGAGTCCCCAAAAATAGCCCTAGTTGTGGTGTATGACCTGAGTGATGCAAGTGCCTGCCCCTACAACCCACTTAGAAAGACCAAATTCGAAGATGTGAAGATGACACTTTGGTCAAAGTTTAGAGATGTTTAGAGTTGATAGATCACCCCCTAGAAAGATGACGATTTTCTATCTTTATGGGGTTACTGGTTACAAAATGAGCATTTTAATGTGCCCTTGGCAAAAATGCCAACAGCTGAGGTACATCATTGCCACTTGGCAAAAGCATCGTCAACCATGGTGCTTGCACGATGGATTCTGGGGTTTTCCAACTGTTCGCGGCGAACTCATCCCCGGGAATTGGAAGGGACCTAAGGGAATGCTGGAATTGGAACAGCACCGTGCACCGCCTTTTTTGTGAGCCATTTTCCAACGAGCGAAACATCCTGAAAGGGGGTTCCGGATGCCACCAACGTTGGAGAGTTTTTTTGGTGCTAAAAGTGACCAATATGACAAAGCCAACGCCACAAAATCCTCCCAACCAGCCGGGAGTTGTTTTTTTTTTCAGTTGTGGATGGTTGATGATTGGGTTTACCTCACTATCGCCCTTGTGGCTTCAAAAAAGACGCCATCGCGAAAAACCGCCCGCCTTCAGATGGGGCTGTAGAAGATCTGGAAGATGATTTCCCTTCGGACAACTTACAGGATTCCAGCCTCAATTTCAACATACTGCATGTATATATATATAGATATGTACATATTCAATATGAGTTCTCCCTTTTACAGCTGTAATATACACAAGAATAAACATGCAGGCACACGCGCATGCACATTTACATCTACGCACCTGCACACACACATGATATATTATATATATAATTATATCTATATAATTATTCATAATATGTATATTTAATGTGTATATATACGATATATAAATAAATAAATAAATAAATATATATATATATATATATATATATATTACATTTATATGTTAACAACCTTTTATTACTGGGACATCCGTCAGTTCATCTCGGGGTCGCCGGGCCCCCCTGAGGTCGGGGATGCAGGGGTCGGAAAGTCCTGCCTGCTGCTGCAATTCACAGATAAGCGCTTCAGAGCAGAACACGCCTCTTGGAGCACCCGTGGTATCCCGTGGTGCTTGGGATTTGATGGTGAGAAGGGGGCACTGGGGCTGATATAAGTGGCACTTAAGCGACTTAAGCGACTTAAGCCCAGGTGAGATGTGAGGGAAAATGATGAATGTGATAGAATCTGATAGAAAATGACGGACGTATCATCCCCAAGTGTCATTGGACGTTTTGAACGATTGAAACTACGGCCCAGTAAGGCACGGTGCTGTGTTGAGGGTAGAGGGAGGCTCACAGCAGCCACACGGTCTCACGCCGCGATCCGTTTGCTCTTCAGGCTATTCAAGCAACTTGCTTAGCAGGTCCTTTGGTGTATCCATGTTCATATTAGAATTTGATCAGCCGTCGTTGGCCCTTCAGTGATGGTCTTTCAAGCCTTTCTGAATTTTCTGGTGTTCAAGACGCTCTCAGCTGAGCGTCTTCCAGCGTTCCGGGACGAGAGCCTGCAGACCATTTCGGTGGCCGCAAGGACCAGGGTGCTCCAACATTTTCAATATCTATCATCTATCCATGGTTGAAGCATGTTAAAGCAGCACCTTTTTTGCGGCACCTAGTGATCCTAGTGGTTAGCTGTTAGCTGTTAATTGTCCAACAAGCTGATGTTTCTGACGCCGACATCTTGGTTTTCGTGCCGACACTGCCTGAGAACCAAAGAAAGTCCGACTTCCAGCCTGCTCAGCGTCGCAGAGCAAGCCCTGGGCAGGGCACCCAATAGCTCAGATGAAGATCTGCTGGATGCGCTGTGGCAACAGGACTTTGGAGAAGAGCATTTTGGATCCCACGACTTTGGCCACCACGACAGAGTCAACGCTGCTCGCTTTAATGATATCGAGGTGAAGTTTGATGAAATGTGTATTTTTCCACTTTGGGAGAAAATCAACCATTGGAGCTTTTTACAGCTTGGGGAGCTCTGTAAAACGGTAGCTTTTCTCCTACCAAAGGATTGCAAGCAAAGTCAAGGACAGAAATCGCTTGCGGAAAAACCTCTACTGGGAGGACCTGCCCAATGAGTACAAGATGTACAAGGACAACTCACCCCATGATGAGCATGACTGCGGGCCCGAGGGTTTGCTTCATCTCAATGGCTCGTTCCACATTTTTCGGAAGCTGGTTCTCTTCAACTGCCGCAAAGTCGTGGCAGATGGGGCTGAAGTGAAGCTGGAACAGACCCTGCAGTTTCTAGTTGGCGGTTTTAAAAGTTGTTGAACAATAACTTTACTTCGAGTGATTCTCACCATGACATTTCAAGACACATATTTGAACATATATTCTGAATTTTACCCATAACATTTTATCTGACATATATTCTGACATTCTATCTGCAATTCTATCTGACATATATTCTGACATCCTATCTGACATAAATTCCAACATTCTGTCTGGGGCTTCCTGTTCGGGTCTGGCGGGGAACACTCTGATCCTGAGTTCGGGTCCGGCGGGGAACACTGCGATCTTGCGCTTGCAGTTGAGGTCTGGCGGGGAACACTCTGATCCTGAGCTTACTGTTCGGGCCGGCGGGGAACACTCTGATCCTGAGCTTGCTGTTCGCGTCCGGCAGGGAACACTGCGATTTTGCGCTTGCAGTTGAGGTTTGGCGGGGAACACTCTGTTCCTGAGCTTGCTGTTCGGGTCCGGCAGGGAACACTGCGATCTTGCGCTTGCTGTTCGGCTTGTGCTTGTTATTCGGGTCCGGCGGGGAACACTCTGATCCTGAGCTTGCTGTTTGGGTCCGGCAGGGAACACTGCGATTTTGCGCTTGGAGTTGAGTTCCGGGTGGGAACACTCTGCTCCTGAGCTTGCTGTTCGTGTCCGTCGGGGAACACTGCGATTTTGCGCTTGCAGTTGAGGTTTGGCGGGGAACACTCTGATCCTGAGCTTGCTGTTCGGGTCCGGCAGGGAACACTGCGATCTAGCGCTTGTAGTTGAGGTCCGGAGGGGAACACTCTGATGCTGAGCTTACTGTTCGGGCCGGCGGGGAACACTCTGATCCTGAGCTTGCTGTTCGGGTCCGGCAGGGAACACTGCGATCTTGCGCTTGCTGTTCGGCTTGTCGCTTGTTGTTCGGGTCCGGCGGGGAACACTCTGATCCTGAGCTTGCTGTTCGGGCCCGGCAGGGAACACTGCGATCTAGCGCTTGGAGTTGAGTTCCGGGTGGGAACACTCTGATCCTGAGCTTGCTGTTCGAGCCCGGCAGGGTGCGGCGGAGGAAGGAGGAAGGAGGAAGGAGGAGGAGGACGAGGCGAAGCGGAGGCGGAGGCGGAGGAGTAGAGCTGACCTCACCTGACAGGTGGGGAAAAAGTGTTCTTTTGTGGGGGGCAAGTCTGTCCCCCAACCGGCAGATTGGGCTGTTTATTTTGGGGGCTCAGGTTTGAATCTGACGTGGAGATCGAGGGACGCCTTTCTATCCTTGGGACCGAGGGAGTCATGTGCTTCCGGGTGCTGGGACACCTTCGAGTTTCAGGTTCAATGTCTTTCCGGAACTGCCACGGTCCCAGGCAAAAGGTTGCCAGTTATTTTTCCGGAGGTGCCATCCACAGCCGTAACATCACCATTTCCAACGCTGGAAGTTTGAGGATCCAAAACTGCAGTTCTGAGAATGGGGGGGCGTTTTTGCTCTCAGTGTCTTGATGGATTCTGGCAATCGGTTTTTTCGTCGTAAAGATGATGGGTGAAGACGGCAAACACATGCAAACACATGCAAACACCACATATCCCACTAGGAATTGTCAGCTTCTTGGAGGGGATCAGTAAGCCACCCAGATATGGCAACATCTACACACAATCCGTTTTTGTGGGGTATATCATTCCATCACATACACCACTTTTTGGGGGTTCGGTTGGCAATGCTCAGGCCCCTCTCTAAAATCAGAAACTTTTCAATACAATGCCCACATCATATTAGTAACCTGTCCTCAAACAAAGTAGTGAGAAGTTAAGGCCTGATATCAACATTTTTTTTCACATCTAAGTCTCGCCTAAAAAATGCCAAATTTGCCGAATTAAAAACATTTTTTTTGGCCAAATTTTGATTCTGACTTCAAACATTCGAATTCAAATCCCAAAAGGTATGAATGCATCGATTTCCTTATTTATCCGATAAATTTATCCCTTACAAAAAATGGAAGAAAAACAATCGGGCAAGGGGGTAGCTTTGAACCACCTCGGAACCACAATGAAAAACAATCCTAAATAAAACAACATTTTTTGTTTTTAAGTTCTAAAACACCTTTATGTACAGTAAAATACTTTTGCTATCCCAACCCCAAAATAAACTGATGACCCCTCAATACAATTCTCCAATTTTTGGGGATTCTCCTAAACAACCATAAAAGAGTCTTCCTAAAGTAATGCACAGAGATATACATAGATTACATTTCAATTTTTAACGGAAACTTTCTTAATATGATTTGTATTTGTCTTCAATTAGGCAGTTTGTTTGGCAATACCAAAGTGCGAAAACTTTCCCAACATGTATATATATATATTCGCTTTCAGTTGGGCAACTTTTTCAACCATACTAAGTTACTAAAAGGATTCCAGCATGACACTTATGCAAACTCGTGCTCAATTGGGCAATTTGTTCAGCAATGCAGAGGGGAAAAATCTGAAAAAACCTGTTAAAACACACGCACACACAGACACACACACACATATATATATATATATATCTCACACAGACAAAACAATCCCAAAAAAACGGTGGCCATACTTTATTAGGGGGGGTGTTATTTTGTCCCGGGGTTTGGCGTACTTTATTGCGATCTGGATTGCTAATGCGACGTCAAGATTTTGCACACTGCGCGCGTACTGGTTCAGGGTTTTTCAAGGAATTCACCCGCGTCTCTTTGAAAACCTAGGGTGGTTGATGGTGATTCAATACTTGGATCTTTCGCCACAAACGGTCGGAATATCACAGCTTAGGACCTTAGGAACACAATTCTTTCGAGGTTTGCCCCCCATGTCCTTCAAGGCTTGCAGCTATATGGTTCTGCAGACTTTCTGGACTGCAGCTCCCGCTACCATGGGGGCGGGATCTGCGTCGATGTGCTCCAGGTCTTCACAAAATCCAGTTTGAAGATGCACAACTGCAGCTCCCGCGGCAATGGAGGCCTACCATATGGGATGGTGGGAGGAAGTTGAACTGCAAGTGGGAATCAAAAACAGAACTTTCACGGAACTGCAGATGGGGTATGGTGACGTAAAGCACGGGATTTTGCGTTTTTTGTTTTTTGCTGGAAACTAGTATGTGTATTCATCCAGTAGGAGCCTTTGGTGGAGGATAGTTTTTTTTCCTCGATTGTATTTGCGGATATGTATGATTATATATGCTAGGTTGTGGCTGTGCTTTTATTTTTGTCCGGATATATTCCCACTATTTGGGATGATGATCCTAGTGCACTAATAATTTTTGGATGAAACAACAATGAGTTTGGAGTTGGGCCAGCTAGGCCAGCTAATCACAATACCATTGAAAGACCTCCAGGGGCCTACGCTTTGGTCGGTAAATCATAGCAACTCTGGCCAACCAAGCTAGATGATGGCTAGGATCAGAGTAGTCATCCACAGCCATTCCAAAATATGGCCCAAGAACTCTGGGGAATTTCAATCAGCCCAGATGTTGAATTTAAAGGGGCTACCTTTTGCCGAAAAATCACAGACGTGACAGGTAGCATTTCGGCCGTTAACTTCACTCAGATCGGAGGGGTGGTGAAACTTGAGCGCAGCAGAGCTGATTTGGGCGGCTCACTCTGGAGCCAAGACATGACCTTGGTGAATGGTAGCTTTCGTGTGCAGGGCTCCTTCAGCAATGGCGGAGGTTCGGCTTAGAGCCCCACTGGTTCTGGGAGTCAAGACTTTTGTGAGGCCACATGCTTAGACACCGCATACAGATTAGCTAGATATAGCATGATATAGCTAGATCTGATAATCAATAGATTAGCAAAAGAAGATCATTTGAACTATCCTTTGAACTATGGCAAGAGATAATGATAAACATAGCGACAGTAATTCTGGTTTTGAACTATAAATAATACTTTCAGTGTACTCATGGGCGCCTTCAAATTGCAATCTCTTGGGGGGTCAATTCGCCAGGGCTATGGGCTATCTCCAGGTTCTTAATTTTTGGCAACATGAGTTCTTCTGTTCCCACCAGGGGGCGGTCTTACGGTGGAAGAGAATTTGGAGCACCATGGCGGGACTCTTGAACTCCGCGACTGCGTGGTACAACATAGGCTGAACGCACATGGAGGTTGTGTGAGGACAAGGGTTGCTTCATTCTCCAGCTTGTGAACTGGGGGATTGCAATAAATTCCCAACAAATGAAGTTGTCTATTCCAAAAGATCTATTTGTAAAAACTCCTGCAGTAAAACCATGTATAATAGATGACATTGCTATGACCTATGCAGCATTGGTTCAAAAGTGCCAGTAGCTTAGCGGCAGTGTTCTAGTCAACCCCATTAGTGTTTTAACCATATTGGTGGCTGACCTGGGAATATACAGGTTATCAGCCGTAGTCTCACTACTTTGCTATGGGGACCCCATCTGACCTTCCTCTCGCCGTTCCAGGGTCAGGTCCATGTGCCTCCGTGCCCAATGTAGCCGGAGGCGACTCCGTGCCGATGGACGATGAAACGATGTTGCAACCGGTAGTTGCGTACTTTACATTCATACAAAACAACATGTCTCAGATTACAAGTGGAAACGCTCTGCAAGTAATGAGGGAAACTGAACAAAGGCACCTTCATATAATGCATGGAGTAGTTGACTCAATCCGAAGTGAATGGTCAAGTAGACTCTCAATGCAAGAGCAGGAGTATGAGCAAAGGTTGCAGGATGTAGAGAACAAAGCGATTGGAGCTATCAACGAGGAAAGGAAAAGAGGTGATGAGTTAGAGGTCAGACTAAATCAGGCTCAAGCATCACCCGACAAAAGGGTAGAGGAATTCAAGGCAGAGGCAAACACAAAGCATGACCAGAAGATTGCAGAAGAAAGGCAACGTATCACTAGCGAATTTGAACCTCCTATGCGCAGACTGTAGAACATGCAACGAATGCCATAGCTGCCGCGAAAAAGCAATATGAAGAGCAAGCTGCAATTGAACAGGCCAGGTTTATCCAGTTGAAAACAGAGTTTGAAAACTACAAAAGGGAAACGGCCGAAAAGACCAATGAAGCAGCGGCACAGAACCTTAGCCTTCAGGACCAAATCGATGACCTCCAGGAGCAGTTGAACCATGTTGCCAAAGCGCAACCAGCATCCGCCCCAAAAGCATCCGGCCAGAAAGCTGAGCCAGCCACCATCGCTGGTGTGCCACGCTTTAGTATTGCTACTCCGAGAAGACCCGATGCATCCGCCGCCAAGGCAAGTGATGAGCCAATTCCAGAGTTGAAAACGCCTGCCATGTTGGCACAAGAGGCAAAAGCCAAGTTGGATGAGTTGCTCAAAGGTGGCACCCCTCAGCAGAAGCCAGCTGTCGGTGACGACAAGCCGCACTTGCCAACACATTCAGGGTTTATGACTCCCGCTGAAGCTATCAAAACTCCCCCAAATGATTCCCCTAAGAGCGCAACCAAGCAACAGCAAGTGATGGGACCCTCAGAACTTATTGAATTGGTGAAAGCCTTAGCCCAAAGGGATGAAAAGGATAAGCCAAAGACTAAGGAAGCTGAGGTCATCAAGCTGAACAACATGCCAGCTTCGGAATCATATAGGACTTGGAAGAATCATGTCAGGGATGAGGTCAAAAGTTGCTCAGATCGTCCAGATGAAGCATGGCTCTGGCTCAACGAGGTGTATGATCAGACGTGCACTCGAGGAGAGCTTGAGAAGAAGCTTCAAGATCCTGGGAAGTTTCTCACGCTGGATACCAAGTTTTCAGCAGCGCTCACGCGCTCAGCCGGTGGAGACCTCGCAACTAGGATATTGGACTTCAAAGAGCAACAGTCCTGAGAAGGCATCCAGGTCAGGGGAAGGTACGTTTTGCTCATGTTCGAGGACTACTTCAAGACATGTGAAGAAGCAGGTAGCCTTTACAGAGTAGAAGGTCTTTTGGGTGTTGTCAAGGTAGGTGACACGGTCCAGAACCTTAGAAGATTCATCAACAAATGGGATGCCACCTTGGCCGGCATGGCTTCAACCCCCGAAGAGGCTGTGTTGAGGGACATTTTGTTGAGACAGGTCCGACCGAGTCAGTTGCTGAAGTACGACATTGAGGTGTTTGATCGGGCCTCCGAGAAAGCTCATGAGAAGTCTTACAGCTTTCTCCATCAGTCCATGAAGAACTTGATCGATAGAGAAAGATTGAGGGAGAATCGAAACCGCATTGCGGAGAAGAACAAGGCTGGTGGACCGAAGGACACGAAAGCTGCACCCGCCAAAGGCGATGGTCGTGGCAATCCCAACCGAAAGGGTTCTCCGAGTCGTGGTCGATCGCAGGAACGGGGGAAAGGTGACAAGATCTGTTACAAGTTCCAGAAAGGCCAATGTGATAAGGGGAAGAAGTGTCCATTCAAACATGTAAAGGAGGATAAATCCCGAACACAGTCACCCAAAAGAAACAAGACACCTTCACCATCAAGGGGCAATAAAGATGATAAGGGGAAGAAAATGTCCAAAGAAGAAATGGCAAAGACTCCATGTATCTATCATGCCCAGGGTAAATGCAGACGAGGTGACACATGTTTTTATAAACATGACGACAAAGCTGCTGCCGCCACAAAAGATACCAAAAGGGCCATACCCGCTCCGAAAAAGAAGGCCAAGGAGTCCAATGCCGCTCCGTGCTTGATCCAGAAGTTTGCCTGCATAGCCAGAAAACAGCCGAAGGCAACTTCGTGCTCTGATGAGTCAAGTGTCATCATGAAGCGTCTCAGATTCCGAAAGGTCCCACATGTGATCGAGGTGAAGGCAGTTGGTCGTCAAGTCCCCGTCAAGCATCGTCCAAGAGAGTTCGCTAAGGTGTATAAGACAGCCGAAGACGTTCCTGTTTCTTCGAAGGTTGAACAGCATGAGGCTCAGGTACGTGCAAGACAGCTCCAGGAAACTGTGAAGCTCCATGATTCGGATGTCGCACCAAGTTGTGGGTTTTGTTGTTGGAATGAGGACACATGTGACATCACTCGCAAAGAAAGCAGATTTGTTAGCGGTCCCAAGGCACTTAGAGAAGTAGGACGTTTTCCATCCATTGCCACGGCTGCGCCAAAGGCCGGTGTCAGTTGGCTTGTCGATTCAGGAAGTGACTCCGATCTTGTCTCCAAGGGAATGCTGAGGGATGTTATCGCGCCCAGAACTGCCGTGCAGCCGAGCATCCGATCTCCTTAGTTACAGCCAATGGCTCAACCGAGGCTAGTGAGGTTGCTGATGTCAAGTTGTCCGCACTTCCAGATCCTGTGCATCCGTATGTGCTTGATCACACCCCAGCTGTGCTCTCTGTAGGAACTAGATGTGTAGATCAGGGATACAGTTTCGTCTGGCCTGCCAATGGCAAACCGATTCTAGTTCGTCCGGATGACAAAATCGTCCAGCTCAAGATCGAAGGCCATGTCCCAGTTTTGGATGATAGCTGCAAGGTCTATCCGAAAGATCAATTCCAAAAGGATAAGCATCTTAGGAAGTTGTTCGAAATGCCGACCTGGCAGTCGAGCTCAAAAGCCAAACGGGACGAAGCCGAGGATGAAGAGCAGTTGGACGAGCTGGTTGAGGATGATGCTCAGCAGGAATACGTCCGAAGCCGTAAGACTGAGGATCTTCTGGCCGAAGCTGCAAGTACCCAACATCAATATACTCATCTCCCCAAAAACCCATTTTGCAGGACTTGCCAACGGGCAAGAATGATGGCCCCACAGGCTAGGAAGAAAGGTGGCCAGAAGAGAATTGAAACAGAAATGTTTGGTGACCACATCATTGGTGATCATGTCATCATCAAGAGAAATGTAGAAGAGGGTTTCAGAGAGGGGGGGAGGTTGCATTGGTGTTGAAAGATCTGCGCGCCCAATATAGATATGTCTACCCAGGCCAGCCCAAGGATTCACAAAGTTGTGTTGATGGTTTGAATCACTTCATTGGATCGAAAGATGACGTTCAAGTTGTGTATACTGACAATTTCCCAGAATTGACCAGGGCCATCAAGGATTTGGGGTACAGACATCAAACCTCAATTGAATATGTTGATTCATCAAAGTCGTTTGCTGAGCGCGAAGTTCGTCAGATGCTGGAAGGTGCCAGAAGCAACTTGTTGCAGTCTGGACTCCCGTTGAAGATGTGGCCACTTGCCATGCAGCATCATGCGACCGCGATCAATGCAAGCCCCCAGCTTGACGGCAGTGAATCTCCGTGGCAGCTCAGGTTTGGTGAAAAGTTCCCTGCAATGCACACCCCGTTTGGTGCCAAAGTGTTGTTCTGGAATAACCCCAAAAGGGCCGATAACACAGCAGGTAAGCTTTCACCAACTTCAAATGAAGGAATTTTCCTTGGGTATTACATCCAACCGGGTCATGATTGGAAGGGTGAATACTTAGTTGCCAAGTTGGACGCTGCAGATTATCATGTCAACTGGGGTGCACTGACAATTCAAAGAACAAAAAGGTTGGAATTACCATCCGAGGGTTTCATCTTTCCTTTGAAAGCTGTGATTGACTCGAAGGCACCCAAAGCCGATCCTCTTGAAGACCAGGTGATTCCGCAAACTCCCATCCGCCACAAGATGAGTATGAATATATGCCAGGGACGCCCCTACCAGCCGACAGTGATGTCGAGCCTGATGCACCCGCTGAACCCATATTTCCAGATCTCAAGTTGACCCCCAAAGGTAAAGTAATTCCAGATGGGTTTCATTGGGATGGTCACCGGATTGTATGCAACTATAAAGGTTCAAAGCGTCCGGAAGGGATCGACTGTGAAAGATGTTAGGATCCAATGAGCGAAAGCAGATCATTGAAGAGGAGGATGCAAAGGCAGTAGCAGAAGCTCAGGGGGGTAAGCCAGCACCATCTGGCTCGAAGGGCAAGAAGAAGAAAGCTTCATCAGCCCGGCTTGAGGTACCTCAATGCTCTCCTGCAAAAGCTAAACTAGTAGGTGACACATGGGAAATCATTCCAGCCGCTTCACAACAGTTTTCCGTGCCAGCAATGCCAAAGGTTGCTGCGCCTGCCGTGGAAGAACACCGGCCAACACTTCGTGAGCTTGTGAAGGAGAAGATCAAGGAACTTGAGTTCGAGGTTGCACTCGAACTCTTCGCTTCAGTTGCTAGGCTTGTCTCAAAAGATGAAATTCCAGCAGCCCCAAGGCAAAAGCTGCCCTTGACAAGGAGTGAGAAAACCTCCGGACTAAGGGTGTTTGGGATGAGAAGCGCGTCCGTGAATGCTGCGACATAGTAGCTGAGGCTCGTCGTGATGGCAAAACTGTTCACCCAGGACGGATCTTCGAAGCTTGCTATGAGAAAGGTTCTGAGTTGCCTGAATCAGATCCTCGCCGGAAGTTCAAAGGCAGGACAACTTGCCAGGGAAACAAGGTAAGAGATGAGAATTCCGATCATGCACTCTTTAATGAGTTAAGCTCTTCACCAGCATCCATGGAAGCAGCAAAGCTGTTAGATGCCTTCGGAAGCCAGCCCGGATTCTCCAAAGCACAGGCAGACGCTATCCAAGCCTACATACAAGCCTTCTTCACAGGGGTGCCCACATGGTTATCACTTCCTCGAAATCGGTGGCCGAAAGATTGGGAGAAGAGGTACTGGCAACCCATGGTTCCCATGTTACTTGCCCTGTATGGTCATCCTGATAGTGGGGGTATTTGGGAAAACCATCTCAATAGCCGTGTGGTGAGACAAGGTTGGAAGCAAACTTTGCCCGATATTTGGCATTCGATTTTTCATCATCAAGAGCTCAACTGTCTTTTGGTTGTGTATGTAGATGACTTCAAAATGGCTGGGCCTACAGCAAATATG
>Ga0126342_10008032_pt1 | contig 18877 bp, 10 predicted proteins | sample Cyp1metagenome_FD_92528 | JGI IMG/M metagenome (GOLD analysis project Ga0126342, IMG submission 92528) | Coral microbial communities from Lord Howe Island, Old Settlement Bay, Australia - Cyphastrea 1 metagenome | ecosystem: Host-associated > Invertebrates > Cnidaria > Coral ... | reverse complement strand
CAAGCACCTTTCAGTCCATCAGTGGCTTCGCTCTGCCATCCCTGATTCACAACAACCAATCTCTCCTATAGGTTTCCTATTTTTGAAACTTCCGCCACCGCCTTGTGCGGTACTACTGGTAACATATGACTGGTGAAATCACCAGTTCATCAACCATCATGTTCCCATATCTCTATATCAGCATTAATATCCCAGTAATATCCTGTTAGATCCCCATATTTCTATCAGATTCTTATAAATCTGGGTAAACCCCAGATTTTTCACCAGTGAAATCATCAACCCAATAAACCAACCAACTCTATTCCTATCAGATTCCTATGATTTTCATGGTGAAATCCTCAACAAAGCCAGCTCCCTCGCCTCAGCGCCCCGAGGGCCGGCCCTTGGAACGGCGCTTGGAACGGCACTTGGACCGCTTGGAGCGTCACGGAGCCACAAGCGCCCTGGGGAAATGGTGAAAAGTGAAAGTGGTGGAAAAATCTGGGGAAGTTTACCATCAACAAATAAGGACAAACCATGGGATTTCATGGGATATCAATGGTAAAAAATTGGAGATTGAAGATGATCTAATCATGAATTCGGGGACTGAAGTTGAATTTGGAAACTCGATTGATAGTTGGAAATTGACGAACATAAGTATCGGGATGGTCATGTTGAGCCCGTGTGAATTTTGACCCTGGGCTGTTGAACATTGGGTGAAATCAGGTTTGAAAAGGTCGGGCCTACCTGGTTCATCAACCAAAGGTCATGAATCTGAGATTGACATTATGATTGGAAATTAGCTCAATGGCCACTTCAGGTACCTAAATTGGAGGTACTGTACCATATAAGGCCATATTTTGTGGGGATATTCCCTCTGTAGGTACCTCCAATTTAGGATCCTGGAATTCCCATTGAGCTTGAGCTATTGACTTAGAAAAAGTACGATTTACGAACCCAAACATTTCCACACAAGAACACACGCTTCGACCAGCAGGGATATCACGGTATCAGGTCGCCAGGTTGATCATCCAGTCACGTCACTCGTCGTAGAAAATAGATGTGCTTAATTAGTGACTAGGAATCCCTAAGGTCCTACAGTAGGATTCCTAATATATGGAGATTTTCAACCAAAACTTGGCAGTACACAAAACATCACCAGTCATGGATGATGACGACTATCGGTCAACAAACCATGGGTTTTACTATGGCAATCTATGGGATCCCCCATGACTTCAGAAAGCCCCAAGCACCTGCCGAAGGGGTTGCCACAGCAGCTTTTTCAGGCCTAGCGTCCCAAGATCATGGCGATCATGGCCATGTTCAAACACTGGGGAGATCGACAATGGGCATCCAAAAGAAATCAAACGTGGACATCAGAATTGAATTGGGCACATCTTCAAAAAGTGGGAAGTTCCATAATAATACATACAAGACAAAGCTTCAAAAAAATGGGAAGTTGATACATAAGATAGTCCATCTTCACTTCGTGAAGAAAAAAAACATGGGCGCTTATGCCTTGGGGTCCAGTCTTCGAAGCGTCCCTTTGGGGTATTGGGATCATCATTCCTTGGGGCTGCACGAATCGTGCCTGAAATACTCCAAGTTAGATTCTTGGAAGAACCTATGTTTGGATAAACAATGGGTTATATATATATATAGTATTATAGAATGTACATATACATACATTTTTGGTATTATATGATGTTATATGTATATGTGTATATATATATATATGTATATACACACAATTATACAAATGGATTTTTCCAATCACGGATCTTCCTGGGCACTCTGTGAAGCCCCAGGACCTTGGTGCACTTGGTGCAGCTGCTGCCGCCGTGTTTCCAATGGCCTCCGAAAAAGCTGGGCTTCGAGGTAGTCAGAGGATGGTGTTAAGATAGGTTATCATAGGTTATCCTTAAAATATGGTATGTATATATATATATATATATTTGTTATAATATTGTTATAATAATTAATAACAGATATTGTTATTGTTATATATACTATAAAATACTGTGATTATGTCATAGTATATATTGTTATAATAATTATTAACAGAGGATGGAAAATAAAAACCCCGCTTATAATAACCATTGGGTGGTTATCCATATTGTCTAATGGTTGCTAACCTATACTACAATGGTCTAGTTTATGGTTAATAATTGTGGTTAATCATTGTTAATAATGGTTAATAATGGGATTACCCTCTGGTAAACTAACATAACGATGGAAAATCACCATTTCTACTGGGTAAATCAACTATTTCTATGGCCATTTTCCAGTTCGCAAACTGTTAGTTTACCAGAAGGTATACCACTTGATATCCCTATCATATCCCTGTTTTTCCAATTCCCATTCATATCTGGATGTTCTCTTTTTTGTATTCATGAACCACTAGCCCTTAAAAGTATACAGCCCATTTGGGGATCGTTTAACGCGTTAAACCATCATTACCGTTTCACGTCACGGCGTCGTGAAATGGGGATAATGGGGATAGAATGATGATTTACCTATTAGAAAAACGGTGATTTTCCGTGGCGAAATAACCAGAGACTATATTTTCCCTCTGAGACTGTTCGGTTCCCATTATAACAGTTTGCTATTGAAAATGGCCATAGAAATAGTTGATTTACCCAGTAAGAATGGTGATTTTCCATCTTTATATTAGTTTACCAGCGGATAAAAGTTCCATCACTATTGATATCCGCATTCAATGGTGCTTAAATGAAGTTCTTAAATACCAGATTGCCCATCACTGTCAGGGGGTATACAATTACAATAGCATAGTATATGAAATTCAAATATTAGTTCATTACCATTATATAACCATTTATTTTACTTCATCATTACCGTTCTATAATGGCTATATATTCGTAATTGCCAATATATGTATAATATATATAATATGTATAATTTGGGTTAAACAAATATTAGTTCATTACCATTCTATTATCCCAAACTATCATTGCCTTTTTTTATATATCAAGTGCATAGTTGCCATTATGGTAATGATAGTTTGGGAAAATATCTACTGTGAAAAGTATCACATATCAAAATATCCTAATATGATGGTAATATCTAGTCCTAATATTATGGGCAACAAATATGTGTAAATCCCCTACTAAATCATGGTTTCTAGGGGGTGCTTAGTATTAGGGGAAAGGGATTATATTCTCCCAAACTATCATTACCAGTACCATCTAGGTAATTTACGAATATTTACAATAATTCAACGACCTGAAATGTTCGGCCATGAATGGGGATGATTTCCCCCAACCTGCAGTAACCATCATTCCAGTGAGGTCGAAATATTAAACACCCTACAAATGGACCCCAGATAAGTGATTTCTCCTCTATATCCACCAAAGTTTCTAGGGGGTGTTCAGTCTTGGGGTGATGGGATTATAGTACCATTAGCATTAACTCAAGTAGGGATGGGATGAAATATTACCATTACCATTATATGTCAACCCTGGATTAATAAACCCCTAGGGCCCCAAACGGTTGTTTAATTGGGGGGATACCATTTAAGTATCAGATTATGACTATTTTGGGGAGTACCCCCCTAATTCATAAACAATGGTTTAGTCTCATCCGGGGTTGACATTATATGTTCATTATATAGGTACCATGATTACCTCGAGTGCTGGCCACCCATCCCCCCAATGCTTACATTACGCGCGCCTTCGCCGTCGGCGGCCATGGCTCGCCCCGGGCTGCTGCTGCGCCGCGGCTACGCCTCGTAGCCAAAGCCACTGGTTTTGATCAACCATTATATTAGCATTATATGGCTATGAGTCAAAACCTTGTACCCCTGGTGAACATCAAAATAGTTGGTAAATGGATGTTCATCCCACTAAAAATGGTATTAATAGGTATTGATCCATACCCATATCACCATGTTTATATATGTAATGATGAAAAGTGCCTCCAAAATAGGTAAACGAAGGAAAGTCAGAAAATTGATTTATCATCTGCCAAACAATGGTTTACCGTTTTTTGATCTGTCATAACCTGTAGAAAAGTGCCTTGAACGGATTCAGAAACCTTATCCTGATTTTTAGAAATAAAAATCAGGTAGGTGGTTTTGAACGAAAGCAAAAACAGTGTTGTTTTTTGATAACAGTGATTGCTAAAAAACAATGATGACACCAATACAATAATTTTCATCAGCTCCCCCAGCCCAAAATGAAGAGATCCAAAACCAGAGGGTTTCTGGTAGTGTTTCCTCCTATTGGGGTGACAAAAATGATAATGATAAGGAGTAATACTTGTTAGCACAAAACAATGATAATGATTGCCATAATAAGCCCCCAAGTAATGATAAACTAACAAAAAATACAAACAAAACGATAATGATAAACTGTAGCCCCCCCAGAGTAATACTTGGGGGCTTATCATGGCATATCGTGGCTGTACATTGTAGCACTTTAGATGAACCACTTGCTGGGATGAAGATGGCGGCAGCCCTACAAAACCTCAATCTTGAGCTGGTTGGTATCCCATCAAACTTGCAGAACAGAATCAGCTACATTCTGTGACACAAGTTGTTGATAGGGATTCCCCCCCTGGATTCTGAGAATCCGCAATATTTTTTTTTGTGTAGGATAAACCCCTTTATTAAATCATCAACCAACAGCGGTTTTGCAGCCACTGCTCAAGTGAAACTTGGTTTCATCGTTAGCTGATCCCTGCTCCGGGGGTCCAAAAAAGGGAAAGCCTCAAACACCGGCTTGCTCCCGCTGGCTGCTAGACCCTTTTTCAGATGTGCCTTACCCGCATCTTCATGGATTTAGACGATATTGTTTTTAGTTGTCAGCCATAATCTTAAAGCATGTCAATTCATCTTACCCGTATCTTTTATGAATCTATCTGTTCCATTGTTCCATTCTGTTCCACGTTCCTGAACATCTCTGGCCCCATGGGGAAATTCCAAAAAACCATCTCTGATGGTCGGTCTTGCCACTGGCTAACTCCCAAGCCGTCGGACATGCGGACGGATCGGGAGCCCATGTTGGTATGATTCACTTTACCCTGGAATCTAAAAAAAGATGTGTTTCAGTTTCAACTGTTTTTTTATATGGTGTTGATCCAAAAAATGGGGGATATGGGCCCTATTCATTGCAATGATCAATGAGATTTTGAGGTACGCTCCTATTTTCAGAGAAGCCTATGTTGGACCCAACCAATAGTTAGCTCGCAGACCGCCCCGCGTGTGAGCGGTGACAAAACTGTTTAGTAAAACGTGGAAGTGTTCATCGGGATTCACATTTCTGATGATCCTGGAAAGATGTACCCTCTGGTAAACTAACATAGCTATTGAAAATGGCCATTTATAGTGGATTTTCCCATTAAAAATGGTGATTTTCCATAGCTATGTTAGTTTACCAGAGGGTAACTGCTCAATTGCAGCACCAGAAAACAACTGGGATTTCACCATGAAAGAGGAGTGGATGTACAAATCTAACCAGCAAAGTTCATGAAATGAGAAGTCATAGATGTTTGGGTTTCATCAGTTTAATCCTATCTATTTTATCCCAATTGCATCCCATTACATCCCAAAATTGGGTGTTAAATCCTATCTTATATACAGATATTTAGGTATATAGGTAGGTAGGCATGCATGTCTGTGTATACATATGTATACCACATATCCCACTGCATACAATGTCAAAAATGTTTATTACTGTTTCCGTACTGTTTATATCTATATATATATATCGGGATGGTTTATCCGGTTGGTTTATTATGTATGTATATGTGTAAATGTGTGTGTATATATATATGATGGTTATCCCCTTGGTTTACATGCGTTAGTGTGAATAAACATTATTTCATATGGTTATCCCATTGGTTTATTAATCTTATGATATCCCCATTGGTTATAAGCGGAAACTCGTTGCCAGTTGCCATGTGGCATCTCGGCCAGGAAAGTTTCGACATTCTGCAGCTGTGCCTCGCAGGATTTTTCAGCCCTTTGGGGTTTTCCATAAATGGTGGTACCCCCAAATGGATGGTTTGTTTCATGGAAAATCCATCTATAAATGGATGATTTAGGGATACCCCCCATGACAAAACGGAAACCTCCATATTTGTGTTGATTACCCAAGGAATAGATTGGAATTGGAAGACCCTCCGGTGTTATTCAACGTGGCTTGCTGGAAAATCCATCATCTACAAGATATTTTTCCCAGCTAGAAAACTCCATTTGTCGGGTTTCCCCTGACAGCCATGCTTGACTACTGGCAGGTATGTATCACTTGGCTATACTTGGCTAATCTTCTTAGATTCAAGGTTTTAACTGAGAATTTGCCGCGTTACCAGATCACTGGGATCGCACCTGGACTGAAAAACCGATCGCATCGTGTTGCTTCAAATGAAGTTGTGTCTGAAAATGATGCATTTTAACCCCAAAAATAGACAAAAATGTGTAACGATTTTAGTAGGGAATTTTTTCTGAGAAAAGCCATATGGATGTTGGGGGACCCTTCATTGGTTTTGAGTGACTCAAAAATCATCTAGTAGAAATCCCTTCATGAGAGCAGAACTCCAATAAAACAACCACTGGTCTTGTTAGCTCTAGCAGTCTTATCCTAATCTTAAGAGGCAAACACACACACATATATATATAGTCTTAAGGCTGCAGCTTGCAAAGCAACGTGCATGTCTTAGTAAGTTTTTGATAGTTTCTGTGGTTTATATATGTTCTGGTTGGTGGTTTCAACCCCTCTAAAAAAAATATTAGTCAGTTGGGGTCACTATTCCCAATATATGGAAAAATAAAAAATGTTCCAAACCACCAACCAGGTCTATACATATAAAATCCCTATAAAATCCCATTAAATCCCATTAAACCACTAGAAATCACTATAAGCCATGTATTTTTCTGGGTCCCATGGTTGCCCCTTGCAGAGCCTCCAGGACATCAGCGCTGTCAAGCGGGGGGAGAGGCAAACTCACCTGGTATGGTGGCGGCGAAGGTATGGTGGCAAGGTATGTCCCAATTTCCTGTTCTATGTGCCTTTTTTTCCAGATCTCTTGAATGTAGATGTATACTTTTTTTAATGAATGTGTAGACCAGCTTGTCTAACGTGCATTTTGCTAATTGCTGTACTCATCTATCTATACTATACACTGCCATACTTCTGTGTTACAGAAAGTATTTGCATGTTTGAGTTGTATTTGTTGATATCTCAGTTGCAAATATGGAGAAGGAAAGACAGATGCAGCATCGGCAATGTGTATATTATATATATATATATATACATTATATATATATATACATTATATATATATATATATATACATTATATATATACATTATATATAGATATGTAAACGTTATATTATCATTATATATATATACATCATCAATAGCATGTATGATGATGTTTGATGATTATGTCAATTGATCAATTTATCACCTCTTCATAATATAGATGAAAAATATTCCATCTCTGCAGCTAAAATCCAATGGTTTTTCCTGCCAAAGCCAGGGAATTTCACGCCAACCATTCAGGATGAGGCCCCCAGTCGAGCTCGCGTTCAGTTGCCTGAAATAAGTGGCTGAATTCTATGGTTTATGATAGATATAACTAACTATAGTTAATGGGGTTTATAAACCAGCTTATAACTGGAGGGGCCCCATCCTGTTGATTGTGCAGTTGACCAGTCACGAAAAATTAGATGTGGCCGATATGACACCAATTGAGTTGCCTTTCATAGTTCCAGTTACACCCACCAGATTTCAAGATGAAACCCCAATTTCACTGGAAGAAAATGATGTTTCTACGTAGTGACTCTAGTGGTAGCATTTTTTTTGGCCAACCCATATCCCATATCAAAAATTTGGGTGAACTACCCTCCGGTAATTTAACATAGCTATTGAAAATTGCCCATTTATAGTTGATTTACCCATTACTAATGGTGATTTTCTACAGCTACGTTAGTTTACCAGAGGGTAACTAACTATCAATTCATGGTATACCCTAACTGGTTGGAGTATACCTATCCCATATCAAAATTTGGGTGAACCAGCTATAACTGGTTGGTGGTTTCAATCCCTCTGAAAAATATGAAAGTCAGTTGAGATGATTATTCCCAACTGAATGGAAAGTCATAAAAGCCATGTTCCAAACCACCAACCAGGTCTATACATATAAAATCCCTATAAAATCCCATTAAATCCCATTAAACCACTATAAATCACTATTAAATCCCATTGAACCCATATAAGCCATGTATTTTTCTGGGTCCCATGGTTGCCCCTTTGCAGAACATCCCCGGCGCGCCTCTTCGTAGCGTCGCTCTTCCGACGGCAGCGGAGGCAAGTCCGGGAGCTGAGGCGCCAAAAGGGGGGGTCCATGGATTGGTTTAAGGGAAAATCTGAACCGGAAACCATAGATTTTCCCATGGATTATGGGGCTTTCCTGTTCAAATTTTCCCTTAAACCAATCCATCGATATATATATATATATATATCAGTTTCTATGAATAATAAAGCTATGATGAAATTGAATATCAAGTACATATTTTATAAAAGTGTATGAATTTAAAATGATATAGAAAAAGATAGAATCAGATAGAACAGATAGGATCAGCCGAGAATCGTCCATTTTTTTTTAGGGTCAATGTGTCAGTTGGAGGCTACCTTTCATCAGGAATACCATGGAAGATGTGGATTGACCCAACTGGTTGGTGGTTTTAAAACATGGTAAAATGGCGAGGTAAAATGGTGATTTAATGATGGTCAATGATGATTAATGATTGTTAACAATGGATCTGGTTGGTGGTATACCTAACCATCTTGAAAAATGATGGAGTTCGTCAATGGGAAGGATGACATCCCATATATGAAATGGAACATGAAAGTCATGTTTGAAACCACCAACCAGATATATCAGATATACACTCTGGCAATGTAACCTGGCTAGCTGGGAATTCCTCCTTGTGGAAAGTAGTAGGGAAAATCATCAAAATGAATGAGTTGTATAGGCCGGACAAGCCTTCAAGTGGCATATGTCAAATGGCATCTCCATATTACAACAATGAAACGGGGAGTTGGATATAGTGCGAATCCCAATGAATCTCCCACGAGAAAAAGCACCCCCCCGAAAACCCTGATGTCTTCCTTGTGAGTGGAGACTCGCTTGGTCATCGGAAATGCAATTGACAGTTTCACTTCTTGTGGTGAATGTGCCGCTACTTGATTTACTTGGGGGTATCCCAATTTTGTCCAACAGACTCAAAATCTCACGGCGATTATCTAGCGTACTAGTATGTCACAGTCCTAACCCCTATGCTTAGCTGTATCCCCATCTATCTTTGTTGACACATGTTTGTAAGTTGTGTCCACATTTGTTTTAGTGATCCTCTGCGAAAAGTTGACGACTAGTGGTTCACAAATGTGGGATTCGCTGCCATGTTTACCCCAAGTCACCAATGGGAACCAATGGAGGTTTCCAAAAATGGAAACCTAACCCCGGCTACCTCTCATCCATTTTAGTGGCTGGGTTTTTCCCATGGAAATTTCTACCATCCAGCTATATCCAGCTATTGGGATATCCCCAGCTAGTGGAAACCCCAACGGTTGCAGCCGGACTGGCCTGGAGCTGCCGTGCATTGTTCAAGAAGACATCCAGATCATCTAACTGACACCTCGGGATGGAATCAGAAAATGATATAGATCATCATGATAAATTGAATCATCTCACTATCCAATAATTGCCATTTAAAGCCCCAAAAAAAATCCGGACATGCGACGATATAAATAGGATATCAATCATAAGATCATCATGGGATGGAATCGTAAACTGATCAGAAAATGAACATAAAGTCCTTCCTTCCATGGAAGAGTATAAAAGATAAGAAAGTTTGGGAATTCCCATCCCAAGGTACGGAAACTATTATGGACTATAGCTGCACCCAATTGTTGGAAATGGAATATAGAAAGGAAAACCACTATGGAGGACTACTACATTAGGACTGCAGCAATTTCACCATCCTTGTTGCGGACAGTAAGGTCTGTAAGAATATATCAGGATTATCAGGAAGTCAAAGCCCCTAGTTACATCAACAATCAACAAGGCGGTGCCCCCAGTTCTATGAGGGATTTACCCCCCACTATAGATATATCTGCCATAAACACAGAGTGAACCAACGCAACTCAGAGAACAGGTCCTGGGGCACTGGGGCACCAGTGGCCAAGCTGGCTGAATCTCCGCCGCATTGTAGCCACAATGTGCTTAGAAGTAAACTTGTGCTGTGTATATGTAGAGGGAGAGAGATAGACATACTTATGCATATAATATATATATATAATATATATATATAATAATAATATATATATATACAGTACTCTGGCATTGGGACGATTTGCCTGAGGAAATTAAGCGGAAACACTGTGCCAAACCAAGTACAGCTGCGGCAAGGCCATGTCCTGAGGTTTATCGTCATGCTCCTCCCATTCAAAGGGGCCCCATTTTCCGACGAGCCAAATCCAGGGCGGACATTCGCCCAAAAGTTCATTTGAGTTTAGTTCAATTTGAGCTTAGTCACTTTAGGGGTTGGTTTCGGGTTTACTTAGGATTAGGCTTTGTTTGGGGTTTGCTTAAGGTTTGGGGGTGCTATTTAGGGTTGTTTCAGGGGATTTTGAAGTTATTTATGGTTGATTTAGGCTTGGTTTGGGAGTTATTTAGAGTTGGAGAAGATGCAAATTACGGAGAAGATGTTTAAGACTTTAAGAACGTGGTTCAAAAGGTCACTTTAAGCGCATCTCCCACATGGAATTCCGTCGATTTCGATAGCGTCAGCACGAAATCGATGTGCGCATTTATGTATCCCATTGATAACCCTTTTTTTCCCTCTGGTAAACTAACAGTTTACTATGGAAAATCACCAGAGGGTATATGATATAACTCATTCCTTGTGTGGAAATTCCATGACACTTCTGAATCAGCTCAGCTTACCCAGTACGTAACTGGCACCCATGAAATCTCAGTCTTTGCTTGGATCGAAGAATTCTGTCCGATTTTTTGTTTTTTTTTGGAGTTTTAAAAAAGTGAATTAACCATAATTAACCTTTGGATTTGAGAAATCCCACCATTCCCTGATTCATTTGATTGGTTTACTGGAAAATTTACAGGAAAACCCCATATTTAATGGTAAAAACCATGGTTTCCTTTAGATTTTCCCTTAAACCAATCCAATGACTGATGTTTTTTCTTGGAGAAATCACCAGCCATTGTCCCCGTTGGGCCCTGGCTGGAAGCCCCGCCTCAACAACTCCCGAGACAGGGCCGACAAATCATCAGCGCCATCCATGGCACGGATGGCACGCTTCCCACATCGATGTCAAATCTCTGAGGTTTACATGGATTTCAGCATGGGATAGCATGGTCAATCTTTGGTAGTCCAAAGATAAAATGTAAAATCTTTTGCCGGGCAAATGCATGGTTATGGTTAGTGTCCATGTATATAGCAAGAAACTAAAGGATCTTAAATTACCTATCCAAGGTTGGGGATTTGTTCATGATGGGATGATAATAGGATAATACTGGTTAATCATCATGTACCCTCTGGTAATTTGTTACAGTTCGCTATTGAAAATGGCCCATAGAAATAGTGGAGATTTACCTATTAAAAATGGTGATTTTCCATAGTAAACTGTCAGTTAATCATCTTGTATTCGTGGTGGTAAAATTGGTCAAACAGAGTCTAACAATGATCCACATCTCAACCATTGATTGGTGATGAACTTCATGCCCAAAAAAAGAACATCTCAACCAAGCCCTGTTTTACAGGAATTCTTCAGAAAGTCTATAGCCTCTGATAATCCAACCCGGCAGAATCCTTATGTGTTGAGCATCCGTTTGTTTTTGGGGAAATTCCCTTTGAAATAATGTCAAAGCCAGGGATGTCTCATTGACAAAACGCCAGCAAGCTGGCGGTCGAGCCCCAACAGACGTTCTGAGAGCTTCACTCTGATTTAATGGCGGATGAGGCAAATCAAACAAAGCTGTCTGAATACATGTGTTAGGGATGAAATAGTTGAAACCGCCAACGATATAAGTTCGCAGAAAATCGCGAACGAACGAACGAACGAACGAACGAAGGAATGCATGAATGGATACAGAAGTAAAATAGGTCGTGGCGCTGCATAGGAAAAGAAAAACTTGAGAAACCAATGAATATCCTCTGGTAATTTAACATAGCTATTGAAAATGACCATAGAAATAGTGGATTTTCCCATTAATAGCATGGTGGATCTTTCCAGGTCGCTATGTAACAGTCATTACCGGAGGGTATCCTCTGGCAATTTTTCACATGGCTAGACAATCCACTGGGGAATTCTCCAGCCATGGGCTTCCCATGGAATGGCAACCAGCCGGGCTTAGCCGAAAGCCGAGGCCAGGTGGGATAAATTGCTGGGATCTTCACCCAGATGTTGTGAAGATTCTATGCCGCCTTTTTTTCTTTCCAAAAAAAATCGAGCACTTCGTCAGGCTCCAGTTTTGCACGATTCGATAGCCTTGCTGTTCCTGTGCCCACAACCTCCACTGGTATGATCGTGAAAACGTGGTGACGTGATCGTTGCTTCACAACACATATCACAAATCCCACTAAGTTCATTGGATTGGTTTAAGGGAAAATCTACAGGAAACCATGGTTTTTACCATCAAATATAGGGCTTTCCTGTAAATTTTCCCATCATCCAATTCTATGATAAGTCTGTCACTTTAAGACTTGGCTTTTGCCCAAATAAATCCCAGCTCTAAGTGCAACCCTTATCATATCGGGCTGCTCCATGAATTGGAAGCCCATGAACCATACCATGGTTTAGATAATTAGATGATTCTGGCTGAATTATATTAATTCACTGACCTAAAAATGGCTGAAACAGATACGGCCATTTGGGGACAATTCCCCAAACCATCATTCCAGTAACGTCAATATGTGAGGTCACAACATGATAATTCATCCAGATATGTGACACAGAAATTAAACCATATTGAAAAACATTATATGATTCCTATCGATTATATATATATATAATTATACATATATATATATATATCATTTATATCGTATACTATATTTTTACAATACCCCATGAATATAGCATTACAATCCCATTTTCCCTCGTCTTTCATGGCGAAAATCTCCGGGTCACCGCACTGCATGTTGGCAATGCCCGCCGCAGAAAAGGTGGGACTCATGATGCATTGGCCCTTGGGACAGTTCCTCGGATTTTTCGATGATTTGATGCCTCCATTTGGTGGGAAAACTTCCCAACTTGCCATGTTTGCTGAAGGGTAACCATCCAAAGTGATGGGTAAATATCTGTGTAAATGATGTTGCGTCATACCTGCATGACTTCAGAAAGGATGTTTTCGGAGTTTGCAGGCGAAATTCAAGAACGCAAATCCTGATAGCCACAATTCGAACCGGAACTTCTGGTGGTTTTCACACCATCTGACAAAACACAAGCAACAACCAAGGGATGTCAGAGTCCTTTCCCAAGTTCGCTTGCTAAAAAGTGGTGTCCGTCGTCCGTATTTCTTGGTCTTGTCCATATTGAGGTTTCCTAAAATGCTAGTACCCCCAAATCATGAAAAAATCTAGACCATATTAGTAATCCCTTCCCCCTAATATTAAACACCCCCTTAAAAACCACGTTGGATGTAGGGAATTTCCACATTCCATTGGGACCATACAATGGGGATGGCATTTTCAAAATCCATCTTGACTTGGAGATATCCAGAGAGGATGCCAAGAATTTCCTCCCGTTGAGCCCAATGTTTTTTCGGTGGTCCCGTGAAAAAACAGTTACCATCCTCTTTTCAAACGTGGCTGGCAGGAAAATCCCCGAACCACTGGAGGGTAAGTAACTTAGCATTTTAGCTGGGTCGGGTCTGTGTAAAAAAAAACGCCTCAAAATAACTATGCTAGCTAGTATAAAACCAGAGGGTATCCTTTGCTGCATAAACTCCCGATGTTTGTGGGTTTTGATCGACCTGCACAACTCAGCAATGAGTTTACGCAAACAATTACCTAGTTTTTTTGAATATCCACCATGTGTATCTACCTACCTATGGATCGATCCATCCATCCATCCATCCATCCATCCATCCAGACATCAATATGTCACATATGTCCTATCTATTTGTGCTTTCTATCTATTTATGCTTCCTATCCATATAAGTGTGTATATATATATGTGCACATATATATGTGCACATATATATATATATATATGTTCTGGCAAAAATGTGAGCGTTTGTCAACGGGAAGTGTCAACTCCTCGCATGCCAATGCAGCAATTTCTGCTTGCGCAAATTATGACTTTCTTCTCTCCGCACTAACCGTTCTCCGGCTACGATATGTAGATATAGATACTTGGGCCACTTGGGGGTGCAGTTCCAGTTTATATATATAAGCAGTTCTATACCCATAAGTAAAGGGGGTTTCTATCCATTTATGGGATCACAGAAGTTATGGCTATAGAACTGCTTATAGTTATCATCATAGTATATGATACATCTTGTTATACCCAACAAAATTGAAGGTGATCATCATAGTTATCAACAGTCAACACCTCACTGCATCTCCAAGTCGGTCAGACGTGAATTCGAGGAGAGTAACTCACCACTTGGTGGCGAACTACCCACGAATCGTTTTTGCGGGTTAGTTGGGTTATAACCCCAGTGATTTCAGTGGATTAAGCCTACTTATCCCATGTAATTCACTGGGGTTACAGTATAACCCACTTACGATTCGTGGGATGAGCCACCAAGCAGTCAGTTTGTTTTTCAAATAAACACGATTCGCCTCTACAAATCTATAGACATGTAATTCAAATGCGATAGAAAAATTTGAAGTAGAACAGAAAAAAAATTGATCGTTCCCATGTTCCGCTGAAGCCCATCTTGATCATCTTCTAAGTTGCATATCTATCCATGTTTTCTATTGCTTTCTTTGGCCAAAAAAAACCAACCCATGCCATGTCGATCTTGGGGCATCCCGCTCCAAGAGGCTGGAATACTCTGAGATGGTCCACTCCACCTCTCTGACCTGCAGACGTTGATCTATCGGGAGTCTGAGGGATTCTTTATACTGGTTTTCTGGATGAGATGAATATATATACAGTATATATATAATTACATATTATATATATATCAGATATCTATCTATCAATCTATCTAATTATCTATCAATCTAGCTATCTATCAATCTATCTATCGATCAATCTATCTATCTGTCTTTCTTTCTCCATTACTTTCCCACGATGGTTATAAATCACCATGGTGGCTACACATCAAAAGTCCCCATCCCCAATATGAAACACCCTCCAACAGGAGACCATACAATGGGCTGTTTAATATGCACGGGGGATGGGAGCAAAATGATCAAAATGTTCAGCCAACAAACATCTTAATGCATAACCAAACATAGTGGGAGAGCAATGGAGATTATTCACCACCAATATGATGTATGGGTCTGAAAATGGTTAGTATACCCTCAAGTATTATATAGCAAAATCATGCAAAATCATGGGGAAGAAGTGGGATAATGATGGTGTTGACCATGAATATATGAACCATGGTTAAGTTTTGGTAATTAAATATGGTTTGCTGGAAAATCCATCATTTATAGATTATGTTCCGATTAAAAACCATCATGTTCCCATGAAGAATGATTATGTTCCCAATTTCCCCACTAATACTTATCATGTTTCCCATGAAAACTTAACATGTTCCCATTAAAACTTAACATTTGTCCCATCAAAACTGATCATGTTCCCATGAAAACTTATCATTTCTCCCATGAAAACTTAACACGTTTCCCATGAACATGATGGTTTTACCCATGATGTTCCTATCCTGTTCATCTCCCAGTCCATCCTCCGACCCCATGCCGTGGCGCCGCTGGTGAAAAGCCTGGCGATTTTCCAGCAAACCCAGACGCGTCTCCAGGACCAATGCCTTGTGAAGGCAAAGGATCAACTGTCAAAATGCCATGGGTAATGCTTAAGATATGGTTAAGATATGGTTAATATATATGGCTAATATGTGGTTAATATATGGTTAATAGTTGTGAATGCTTAAGATATGGATAGTATAATGATGGTTAATACATGGTTAATATAATGATGGTTAATATCATTAACTGACCAGTAGTTGTGAATAATGGATATTAATGATTTTATCATCTGGTTTTTACACTTTGCGAACTGGAAAATGGCACTTCATCGATTTACCGAACTTCAAAATGGTGATTTTCCACAGCTGTGTTAGTTTACCAGGGGATACGTGGTAAACCTTGAGGCCCCCCTTTACGAAATCCCTAAGTTGACGCAAATAATGTGATAAACACTTTGGTTTATCAAGCTCATGTCCAATGCCATAAACCATGCACAAGTCATCACCATTTTATGGGATGGATAAACCATGCCAAAACAGTAGGTTTATGGCTTTGGATTTACAACATAAATTCAGATAAAGTTATCTAGGGGATGTAGGAAATATCCGAAGAAAACATGGGTGTACCCTCTGGTGTCATCAAACATGGCGCAGGCAGGAATATCCACCATATACCTCACTGATGGGAACTATAAATCTATATATAAAGCTCCATATGCTCCATTTAGTTCGGGGATTTCCCGTTACCATGATTGATTATCACAGGGCAAATCCCTATGAATGGATTGATGACCATCCAGGAATTTATGGTAACACATAAACCTTAAAATTTGACCATGGCACATATCACATATGGGATGGGAGCTAACAACAATGGTAGTATTTTCTGGGATTTTTCTGGGATATCATGGGGACTTAACGATGTACTGAGAAAAAGTGCGGGAGTTGTTGACCACCAATATGACGACTTTGGGTGTGAAAATGATGGTTAAAATCATGGTACATGGTAGAGTATTTCAAGCAACAAAAATGGTGCTATTCAGAATCAACCATGGGAATATTGTTTGGGGAATAATCAACCATCTGTATGGTATGACAATAGCGAGCCATGAAACATACCCTCTGGTAATTTAACATAACTATGGAAAGATCCACCATTTTTTTCGTGAAATGTCCCATTTTCATAGCATGGTGGATCAATCTTTCCATCGTTTTTTGTTAGTTCGTTTACCAGGCCGGGTACCTTATCTCATCCCATGAAATATATCATATATTGATAGGATTCCCCTGAGGCCCATCCCTAGTATAACCCCTATTCAAAAAACCATCCATCAACCATGGTATATTTCAAAAATGGCTTAAGTGGTTAATGACCCTCGTTCCGGCTGGAATTCCCCATGTTTTATCCGCAACTTTGCGGATAAAACCCTCCTGTAAACTGACATAGATGTGTAAAACCCAGCGTTTGTAGATCCTTTTTCTAGAGAAACCATGGTTTTTCCACATCTCTGTTACATGTTAGTTTACCCCGGCGTAAATGAGATGTGATTTCTATGAAATTTATGATCAAAAAGCGAAGCCTCTGAGAAACCTGCAGTCGGTTTCACGGTTAACCGACCTTCAACCTTCCTCCCAGGGACATCCGAAATCACGCCCTCAAGTTGTACCTCGGAAATCATGGTAAACAAAACCGCCCTTATCAAATCTGGTTTCAACATATCATAAACATTCATAAACCATGGTGTTATATCTTTGGCAAAAAAAACAAAACTTTGCTTTGCAGCAACCGACTTTTATTGGTGAACCATGGTGAGAGGTTTCAGCAGCCAAGGGGCTCTGTCCAACCTGGTGCCTGCTTGTTTCACCTCTCGACGATTCCCCAGAAACTGGTCGTCGATGGGAAAACACGAATCTCCGCGGAGATAGTGGGAATACCATGGAGATTTAATGGGATTTATAGTATTTAATGGGATATTAATAGGATATTAATGGGATTTATAGTGATTTAATGGGATATTAATGGGATATTAATGGGATTTATAGTGATTTAATGGGATATTAATGGGATATTAATGGGATTTATAGTGATTTAATGGGATTTATAGTGATTTAATGGGATTTATAGTGATTTAATGGGATATTAATGGGATATTAATGGGATTTATAGTGATTTAATGGGATTTATAGTGATTTAATGGGATTTATAGTGATTTAATGGGATTTATAGTGATTTAATGGGATATGAATGGGATATGAATGGGATATTAATGGGATATTAATGGGATATATACCCTCTGGTAATTTAATGGTTCGCTATTGACAATGGCCCATAGAAATATTAAAGATGGAGATTTTCCAGTTCGCTACGTCAGTTTACCAGAGGGTAACATTAGGCTTACCCTTCCAAAATCTAGACCTGGGGAAATCCGCGAAGTACCCTCTGGTAAACTAACATAACTATGGAAAATCACCATGTTTAATGGGAAAATCCATTATTTCTATGGTCATTTTCAATAGCGAACTGTAACAAATTACCAGAGGGTAAATGGAGGTTTCCAAAGGAACTCAATGGGGGGATCAATCTTTGATCACCTCCAGTTGATCGATGAAGGCTGATGAGGGGCAATGGTGCCGGATTGCCCCAAAAACACCGTGGGGAATAAACAGAAATACTCATGGAGACTTAATGGGATTTATAGTGACTTAATGGGATATTAATGGGATATTAATGGGATTTATAGTGATTTAATGGGATATTAATGGGATATTAATGGGATTTATAGTGATTTAATGGGATATTAAGATATTAATGGGATATTAATGGGATTCATAGTGATTTAATGGGATATTAATGGGATATTAATGGGATTTATAGTGATTTAATGGGATATCAATGGGATTTATAGTGATTTAATGGGATATTAATGGGATATTAATGGGATATTAAGATATTAATGGGATATTAATGGGAT
>Ga0126342_10008031_pt1 | contig 18878 bp, 16 predicted proteins | sample Cyp1metagenome_FD_92528 | JGI IMG/M metagenome (GOLD analysis project Ga0126342, IMG submission 92528) | Coral microbial communities from Lord Howe Island, Old Settlement Bay, Australia - Cyphastrea 1 metagenome | ecosystem: Host-associated > Invertebrates > Cnidaria > Coral ... | reverse complement strand
GGTCTTGAAAGTCTTTACTTCTCCTGTGGTTTTATTTACTGATCCTGCCCTGCCACCCCCACAAAGGGGGGGTCGGCGGCACAGGGCGCTAGCCCATTCTATTGGAGGTACCTACCATATATAGGGCCGATTTTTTAGGGCTATGTAAGGAGATATACCCCCAAAATATGGCCTGAAAAATGGTACAGTACCTCCAATTTAGGATCCTGAAATTCCCATTGAAAGAGATCCCAATGATCCCAGAGTTTACGAAAAGAAACCAATGAGATGTAAGCCGAGTAGTTGGAAACATGTTGGAAACTCTGGTTCTTATACCAATGATTGGTTCCGTTCTAATGATTTTCGTGATTTACATTGAAGTATTTAGCCAATACCCAATGAGTTTACCTTTTGGGGACGAAAATTGATATTCCCTGAGTTGGTATCCTCCAAGTTGGTCTTTCAGGCTAAACCACTCTGGGACATTGATAGGCTGCTGCGACCAGGTTGCAATGAGATTGAGGACATAGTCATGGCCGTCTTCATTGACGCTCATGCGAGCAGTGTTCAATTTGATTGTGATGCCTGCAGGAATTTGATGCATCAAACCATGTACGAAGTGGACGTATGGTTGAATCACCCAAGAGATAATAACATCTGGCATGCCCTTGAATGTTGTAATCAGCACCACTAAGGTATATGTATCATCTGGAATCTGGCCTCTTTCTCGTTCAATGTCCATGCTGTCAAGCCTGGGTATCCGGGTCACGCAAGAATCACGAACCAGATCAACAGCTCTATCATTCTATACAATATAGTTTAATCATTTTCCACCTCGTTCCATGAAAATTCGCAACTAGAACAGCAACTAGCGATCGTTGCGCGGGCCAAGCTGCAGCTGTGACTTCATATCTTCTTTGGCAACGGTGCCGGTCATTTCCAGCAATCGATCAGCCAAAGTGGACTTTCCTGCGGGTCCAATCCGCTGGTTACCAGTTCTATCATGTTCTATCAATGGCCATGACTCAGGAACCGATTCATTGGAGGTACCTACCATATCCTACCATATACAAGGCCTATGTAAGGGCTATGTACCTCCATTTGATCCTGGAATTCGGGGGAACTCAAGTAACTAAAGCCACTAGCGGCGTGACCTGTGGAGTGAACAAAAATACGGCAAGGGAACCACCGGTGAAACAAATCTGGACAGAAATGGTGAAGTTTCTAGCAGTACCATCTTATATCAATATTCCCATCAATATTACCCATTGGGGTATTCCTTACCAATGTTGCCCATCAGTATGATCAATATTGGTATAATATGGTATAATATGATCCTGGTTGGTGGTTTCAACCATCTTGAAAAAAAATAGTCAGTTGGGATGATTATTCCCAATATATGGGAAAATAAACATGTTCCAAACCACCAACCAGATTATGTATGTATTACCCAAAAACATCCAAAAACATCCAAAAACTATCCATAAAAATCATTAAAACAAACACTGTTTCCTCAAAGATCTGCTTTAGTTTCCACATCTCATCTTTACATATCTTTCCGTCTTTTCTTGCTTCTAAGATGTGCAACTGTTGTGCACAGCCAAGTTGGTTCAACCCCCGGGCTCCATGATCAATGTGAGCGATAATGGAGAAGTTCCGGATCTGCGAGACTGGTGAGCTACCAGGTTCCAATGCATGCCGCACCACCGCCGACCGCGGATGATGTGCCGTCGCACCAGAGTTCCGGCTCAGCCGCCTGGGCCGGTGGATGGGATGCTTTCTTTTTGGCTGGGACAATGTAAAAATTACCGTTGAAACATGTTGAAACCAGGGTTTGTATACCCAAATATACCCCACATGTAAGGTTTTGCTGCAGATTTGCCTTCAATTTCTGTGAGAAAAGCTCATGTACATGGTTCATCTCCAACCAACTATATAGTTGACTGGGTCCAACTTCAATTGGCAAATGTCATCCAAATCGAGTTCGAAAAGGTCGTGCAGGTCATCATTGCTGGGCATGGGTCAAATCAATCCATATTCGGTCCTTCAGAAAATCAATTGGACTGGTTTCCTACTATACAACTCCACCAAACAAATACCCGGCCTGGTAAACGTTTACATAACTATGGAAAATCACCATGCTATTAATGGGTAAATCAACTATTTCTATGGCCATTTTCAATAGCTTTTTGTATGTTTACCAGGCCGGGTATCTCCAAAAATGGACATCCAATGCCAATCCAATGCCAGCCTGCGCCTGCTGAAGCTGAGACCGGCCACTCCAACCACCAATGGCAGCGCCCGAGAAACAGCGCTGTTGGTCGCCCCAGAGGCATGCCGTCGAGAAAGCGCGGTGTCCTCAGCGCCTCCGGGATGGCAGAACGGATCAATGGATTCGTCATAGCAAATCCATGGTGTTCTTGTCATTGATACATATTCATATTCTCCATGATTCTTGTTTGGATCGAACCAATTTTGGGATGGTGAAATTGCAACGCTCAACAACCGAACAGATTTGGAAGATCAACTTCAATTAGCACGGTTTCGAGGTTCCCTTCATAAACAGTTGGGAAAACCACAAATATCTCACGCTATAGTTGTGTTGGAACCATACATTCAGTGATTTCCTGTATTTCATGGCAATTGTAGATCTCTATTGATTGGATGTTCAGGAGTTGCTATTATCCAACAAATCATTGAATGATCTATCCCCTTCTACTGGTTGTGAGCTGGAAGTCGTGGCTTCAAACAAATGATGCTGTCATCGTTCCCACTGAGCATCATTCAACATATTCAAACAGCATCATCAAACATCATAAGAAGTATTGGACATAGTTCAAACATGTTCAAAATAATCAAACACCATGAAACATCATTACTCATAACCAAACATAATCATAATCAAACATCATCATAATCAAGCATCATTGAACATCATCAAACATCATAAGACCACATTAAACAACCAGCAACTGGTTACATTCAACATCATCAAACAACTCGAACAACCACTAACAGTCACCAACTGTTTTTTTCTATTCACAGTATTTCAACATCAATTTCAAAACATCAGTTTTTACCACCAGTCATCATCATGTTGGTCACTGTTCCCCCCCATCGTCGTACTGGCAAAATTTCAAACTATACCAAGTACATGATACCAGCTGATACAAGCTGGCTGATCAGCAACCCCAGCTGGTATCATGTACTTGGTATACTTGGTATAGCTGATAGTAATCCCGGCTGATACCAGCTGGCTCATCAATTTCAACATCATCATGTTGGTCACTGTTTCCCCCCACGTCGTAGTGGCTTATTTCAAACTACCCTCTGGTAAACTAACATAGCTATGGAAAATCACCATTTCCAATGAGTAAATCCACTATAAATCACAATTTTCAATAGCTTTTTGTATGTTTACCAGAGGGTATACCAGCTGATCAACATCAACCACCAGCCGTATGGTCGCCCTACTGACGTCGCCTCGGCGCCCAGGCTGCGCAGGCTGCGCAGGCTGCGCAGGCTGCGCAGCGGTCCCCAGGTGGCTGAGGAAAGGCGGTCGCACCTCGCGGCGACGAACAGCGAAGATGTGGGATGATAGGATCATAGTGGGATATGATAGTGGGATACCTGGCCTGGCAAACGTTTAACCATGGAAAATCACAATTTTTCATGGGAAAATTCACTATAAATGATCATTTTCCATAATTATGTTAAATTACCAGAGGGTAGTAGCGGGAATTGGCATGATCGAATGGGGATATATATATATATATATATATAATAAGCATCAATATGGGACTTAGAAAATCATATATATTTGGATTAGGGGGTTCATACCATCTGGGTAATTGAACATAGCTATGGAAGCCATGGCCAATTATTGAGTTTGATGATTTACCTATTAAAAACGGTCAATTTCTACAGGTATCTGGTAAATTACCGGAGGGTCAACTGAGAAAAACAACTGGGACAATAGTGGGATATACAACCAACATCAACCATGGCTATGTATACCCTCTGGTAAACTGACAGTTTGCTATTGAAAATGGCCATAGAAATAGTTGATTTACTAATTCAAAATGGTGGTTTTCCATTGCTCCGTTAAATTACCAGAGGGTATATACTGTAATGATTGGTTTCAAACGGATGGTGATGAAGTTTTACCACCCCCAGACCATCAATTTTCCCAACTCGGGGTGTCCGTTTTCACTTTTCCCGGGCTTAGCACATCTGGGAAACCGGGGGCCCCTTCAAAATCTCCATCTACCAAGAAGCGCTGCTGGACACACTCTGCATCTGAAAAAATCGCCAGCGGGAAAATCAAAGGAACTTCGAGACCCTGTGAATTTTCAATGCCGGGGCTGCTGGCTGCTGTCACAGAAATTGCGAAACATGGTTTCTCGATAAGCCAATTCACCAGATTGCGAAAATCGCATCTGCAAACGTCTTCGTCTCAAAATACCTGACTCGCAGCAAAATCACGCTAATCCCATGAATTTTGGGAATCCCATCTTGCAGCTGTGAATGATTTTCTTTGTTGTCTTGTCTTCATCTTCATCAGCTGAGTTCTTGAGCAGAAAATGCCATGGATGAACACTTTCTCCATCCTCGATAGTGATTTGCCTAGCGGAGACGTGTTGTTGGCATCCCAAAAAGAATCAATTGAAGACCACAATAAATTAAAGGCAGCAATGCAGTGGGGTAACCAATCTTATCCCAGAGAGTGTATACTAAGAGACATGTAAACTGGGCAGCTGATCACGCCATATTTTCGCATCGCTTTGTTATCGTTCTAGTTCTCGTTTTCTTAGTAAGATGTATTCGCCGACAACATGTCGCCCCATCTCGGGATCATATCCTTTTTCTTCGGGGAATGATTCTCAGTGGAAGGGGTTGGTTAATATCAATATTCCCATCAAAAAAAAAAACATAGCAGGGGGTATTCCTTACCAATGTTGCCCATCAGTATGATCAATATTGCTATAATAATTAGTATAATATGATCCTGGTTGGTGGTTTTGAGCCACCCCTCTGAAAAATGATGGAGTTCGTCAGTTGGGATGATGACATTCCCAATATATTATGGAAACATCCATTAAAATCCATTAAACCACTATAATCCATGGAAAGTCATAAAAGCCATGTTCCAGTCACCACCAAGCAGGATCCATATTGGTATAATCCCAAACATGCCCAAAGCAATCGTGCCAAACCAACCCTGCGCTGAACCAACCCTGCGTGCTTTTGCTACACGAGCGATCCTGGCTGAAAAACGTGTCCATTTGAGCGGAGTCGTTTGTGCCAAGGGCACTCAGTCCTTGCGTGAAAACATCCGCACATAGGGGGTCTTTGATGCCAAGTATGGGACTTGCGATAGACATCTACCCTCTGGTAAACTAACATAACTATGGAAAATCACCATTTTTAGCATAGTTATGTTAGTTTACCAGAGGGTAACCGGATTCCAAATCCTCTACGAAACTCAAATGAAAGTTGGAGTCGTACTTCAGGCAACAGGGGTGTTGTCACTTTGACAGAAAGTGATTCCCACATCATTTCCAACATATTTCCAACTGTTTTCATGACCGACCAGTTCTCCCTTTCGTTAGAGACTCGTCAAGCACCAGCTACAACCCGCACCATACGCTCCCAGCCAAGCTGCAAAAAACTGCACTGTGACAGTCAGCTGACCTTGGAACACGTGAAGCGACTGAAATTGCACGATACTTTGGATCGGTACCAGGAAACACTGCTTCATGATGCGAACTAAACATGTAGTGTGTATCAGTAAGAACCAAAGCAGCATGAAGAACTTACGAGTCATCTCCGTCTCCTCAAAAGATGTGGACCTCCAAAAGAAAACACCATGTATCAACATATCACATCACAAAGTATCACAATTTGTTGTAGCCGCTGAATTTGGTCAATTTTTTGTACCCCATTTTTTGCCCCAAAAATCCCGGGCCTCCCGACTCAGTTCAGCCACTTGTTCTCCACCAGCTTTCGGGCCTGTCGCTAGTGCATGCTGATGGCATCATGATGGATGTACTCGTCCCCCTTTAAATTAGAGGGAGATTCCAATACCAAATTATATACCATATATGGGATATCATATGGAATATCATGGGATATATGGAAAAAAATGGTGTTGGTATAAATAAAATTTCCATGATATTCCATATGATATAAAAAAATATGATGTTCTCCGTTATTGTTGGTTGGATACTGTGATTGTTGCTGTTTTCATATCCACTACAGTATATTGGTATTAACTAGTGGAAACTATGATTCACTATATATATATATATATTCACTATGTATTTTCATGTTTCTTTGCAACATATATCATCCCTTCTCATTGCAACAGTGCAATCGTCTCGAGGAAGCCAAATCCCTGCAGCCATTCTGAACAATCTACCAACAACTTCATCCTTGACATCAGTGGATATAGACATATAACTACAACATGTAAAAATCAATATATTAAAATATGTCATCTATATATTTGTGTATATCTCTGTATGTATCCATCTATCCGTCTATCATATTTGTGTATATCTCTATCTGTATCCATCTATCCATCTATCATATTTGTGTTTATCTCTATTTGTATCCCTCTATCCATCTATCCATCTATCCATCGATCTGTCCGTCTATACATCTATCGATCGATCTAGATCGATCTAGATCTATCTATATCTATCTATATCTACTGTATATCTAAATCTAAATCTATATCTATCTATATCTATATCTCTCTATATCTCTCTATATCTGTCTATCTATCTATCTATCTGTCTGTCTGTCTGTCTATCTATCCATCCATCCATCCATCTATCCATCTATCTATCTATTCTATACATATGTGTCTGTCTGTCTATCTGTCTATCTGCCTATCTGCCTATCTGTCTATCTGTTTATCTGTCTATCTGTCTATCTGTCTATCTGTCTATCTGTCTATCTGTCTATCTGTCTATCTGTCTATCTGTCTATCTGTCTATCTGTCTATCTGTCTATCGATCTATCTATCTATCTATCTACTGTATAGATATCTATCTCTATCTCTATCTCTATCTCTATCTCTATCTCTATCCATCCATGCATCCATCCATCCATCTATCTCTATCTATGTCTATCTATATCTAAGAATCTATTTCTCTACCAGGTAGCCAGGTAGCCTCTATTCATCTAACCGGATCTACATCCGAATTTCACCTGGCTGACCACCAGGCCAAAGAGGAAGACCGCGAAGGTGAGGCAGATGGCCGTGGCGTTCAGGACCTGAAAAGTACCGAGATCAGCAGGAAAAATCCCTGAAAATCCCATGAAAATCCCATGAAAACAAGTGAAAAACCCATGAGAAAAATCCACGACTCCCCATGAATCATGAGTGGTATCACCAGGAAACACTTGTATTTCATGGGATAAGAATTGTCATGGAGATATCTTTTGAAGCTAAGCAACAATGAAAAATAGGATGTTCATGGTGATATTTTATGAGACATAAAGATCACATGTTGGGGAAAACATATGACCGTCCATCAATTTTTAGGGTACCCTCTCAGGCAAACCCATATCTGATCTAATGTAATCTAATCGAATCTACTCTACATATCTGTATGAAGTGGTGAAATCCAATAGTGCTGCATTGTCCATTGTGGGGATAATGACCACAATAGTTATGGTGCTTCATCATTCGAACATCTTCGAATCATACTAGGGCCGATCATAGAATCATATTGTCAACTCGGGCGATACTCAAAATCAACAAAATCAACCATACATGGCAGTGTGTCAAAACCTTGTACCCCTGTAGTTCACATCAAAATAGCTGGGATTTATGGATGTTCATCCCACTAAACATGGTATTAATAGGTATTGATCCATAGCCACATAGAAAAAAACCCTGCTGAAACAAAATGGGATGTTGATTCAGTTGATGTTGCTTCAGCCCCAAGTGATCCATGCGGGGGATGCCGGTCATTTTCCACCAAGTTTCTTCCGATGTGATGATCCCCAACGAAGCATTTGTTTGGGGTTCTCGAAAAATAGGAGACCCCCCCAATTTTCGTGCGAAAATCATGGGAACCATCATCATTTTCCATATTTAATAGTATTTAATACAAGCAAATGACATTTTCCATGTCCATTTTATGGGAATATCCCAATTTTCAAACAGATTTCCATGTCCAGGCCTTGCGGTTGTAGTACTCAGTCGAGTCCTGGGCGGAACATCAACAGACGACTCTCCGGCCAGGACGAAAAATGTGATCCTATCTGGTCAAGGCGAATTCATGTGGCAAAGCCAACAATAAACTCTAACTGGCTACAGTGTATAGTGGATTTTCCAATGAAAAATGGTGATTTTCCAATGAACAATGGTGATTTTCCAATGAAACATGGTGATTTTCCATAGTTATGTTACTTTACCAGAGGGTAACTGGCTACAGTTTTGTAGTTTTTTGACATCGTTGTATTCGGTTTTCGCATGTCTACGCCCGCATGCTCAAGACTTGGCAAGTGATCCTAGTGGGTAAGATCACTTAAATTTACCACATACAGTGATTTGGATCCCCTTCCAGCCACACATATCACTATTATAATCCCCATCAAATGCCTTAAATTCCCCTCATTTTTCCTAGTCAAAAAGCAACTCTTTCATGGGTCTATATATGTATATATATATATATGTATATATATATATACCATCTCGGTAGTTAAGATAGCCATGGCAAATCACCATTTTTCAGTTCGCTAAACCATCTATTTCGATTAGGGTCATCATCATTTTCCATGGCAACCTGTTAGTCATAACCAGATGGTATCCCTCAAGATTTTCCATATTTCCAATCGGATTTTTAACATGGGTACCCTCTGGTAAACTAACATAACTATGGAAAATCACAATTTTTCATGGGAAAATCCACTATTTCTATGGTGATTTTCCATAGTTTTTTGTATGTTTACCAGAGGCTAACTCAGTTCTGCGTTAATTTTGGCGGGATCCCATGGGCTTCCGCACGGGATCGATGTTCTGTCCCGGCTCAGAGCCTTCTCCCCAGGTGGCCAGTGCTGGGGCAGCGTTCACCATGGAGAGACCCGCGGAGATCGCGGCGGCCTGGCGGCCAAAAAAAAATCATGGGGATTAGATTGGGAAGATCTACAGATTATATAGATAACCCCAATATTTTATATAGATTTATATAGTTATAGCTAGTAAACAACAAAACGGTGCATAATTTATTATATAGAAACTATATATAGTGTGTGTATGTATATATATATATATATAATAACTCCAACATTGATATATATATATATATAGCAACTACATATCATATCATCATAAACCCTCTTATATACTACACTTAGGTGTATACATATAATATTAGATATGTTCAATATACCTATAACTTTGGTGGATTTGTTAAACTGGATCAAAGCTGAACTGACTAAACACCGGCAAATGGAGGAACACCATCCCAATATGGGGATGGGTCAAAACCCTGGTACCTAGTGAACCCCAAGTCATAGCTGGGTTAAAATGGATGTGAATAACCCACTAAAAATGTATCCATAGGTATTGACCCATACCCATATATTTCAACCTAGTCTAATTTGAACATTTTTTTTGGCGTGAAGGGACCCTACTCTCTGGTAGCCCGGCAAGAACATCAATTCCGATCGGTTTCTTTCACATGATCAAACCACTGTTGATATTGAGTGGTTTCCTCTGGACACCATGGGTTTTCCATGTTTTTTTTCCCTAACAGAAACCAACCAAAGCCGCGATTCTTTCCGGCCTCAGCAGCTCTGAGTTGAGGCTGCACCCGTGGCGCATTGCTGGGTGCTGGCACGAAGGTCAGCTGTCGCAAAGCCACCAACAACAAAGCCTCCAGCGCTCGCGGCTGCGCTGATTCCATCAACAAGGGGCCCAAAGGTGACCTCTTCCGATACTGTCAGTGCTTGGGGCCCATTCATCCGGGTTTAATCATCCGATGTCATTTGGGGATGGGTCAAAACCCTGGTACCTAGTGAACCCCAAAATAGCTGGTAAATGGATGTTCATCCCACTAAAAATGTATCTATAGGTATTGACCCATACCCATTTGTCAACCAGGGTTGACCATCTATTCTCAGGGCCTTTGTTTGGGCTGTGCCTCCTGAGGCGTGGTACTCACGCGACAGATGTGGATCAGAAATGGCAATATCATTGCTGGATGTTGATGCTGGATCCAGGAAAATCCACATATTCAACTGGTTGGTGGTGCAATGTGCCCATCTTGAAAAATATGAAATATGACTTCGTCAATGGGAATGATGACATCCCATAGAAATGAAATGGAACATCATGTTTTCATGTTTGAACCTACCAACCAGTTCAACATCTGTGAAATATCCAGGATTCCTAGATCTCTCAACATCAATTGAGCATCAGTCCCTTTGTGAATGGATAAGAATCCATGTTCATCGGGTCCCATTGGGGCTCCAAAATGGGTTACACCAAAACATGCACGGCAGTAACCGGAAGCTGGACATCCCCATCAAAAATAAATTAAACATGGAGGTTTTACATAATGGGAAAATAATCACACATGGGTGATTGTCCTATATATATATAATTATAATTATATAGAGTTGGCATAAGTTGGTGAAATATGCTATTTTATCCCTATCTATCTATCTATCTACTTATCTTATCTATCTTATCTATCTATCTATCAATCTATCAATCTATCAATCAATCTATCAATCTATCAATCTATCAATCTATCAATCTATCAATCTATCTATCTATCTATCTATCTATCTATTCTATACATATCTGTCTGTCTATCTGTCTGTCTGTCTGTTTGTTTGTTTGTTTGAATATAGAATTAATAATTATGTAAACAAATAGAATAGAATAGACTAGACTAGAATAGAGTGGAATGGAATGCAATGGAATAGAATGAATAGATAGAATGAATAGGTAGATTGATAGAATGAATAGATAGATAGATAAAGATAGATCTAGTCATAGGCAATTTATATTCAATATTTTCCACAGGAGGTCGCCCCAGGGCTCCCGCACCAATGGCAAAATGCTTCGCTTCGTGAAGGCCTTGGGCGACGCTGGGCGAACTCCGGCAGGTCCTTCGGTGAATATTGATGGATAATGGTGGGTAATGCACCGTTTTCCCATCATTACCCTCTGGTAAATTAACATAGACCCTGGCAGATTGGAAGATTAGTTTCCATTACAAATTGGTGATTTTCAGGGTCTATGTTTATTTACCAGAGGGTATAGGATTTTTAATGGAATCTTGGTCGAATCAAAAAATGGGAATGGGATCATGATGGGTTCATGGGAATATTTGTCTGTCAAATGGGACGTATTCAATGATATTTGTTTGGTCATATTCCATTAACATCTAATTTTTGTTGATAATTCCAAACAATGATGGGAATATCATGGGAATTTTGGAATATGGATAGGGGTTCCAAACGGGATAGTCATTGGGATGTTACCTGCAGCGGGATGTTACCTGCAGCGGTATCATCAAACATGGCTGGCAATGGGACATCCCTGAACCAAATATGGAGGTTTATAGCTGAAAATAACAATCATATTGTAATATTGGTGTTTATGATTGATGATTCATGATATTCTATTCAAGGATCAGATATTGGTATACCAATTATAAGGGCCAATCAATCTTCTGATATTAATGTTAATGAATTATCAATGAATATATATATATATTATATTAAGGTGTGATGCACCCAATGCCAGAAACTTAGAATTGCGGGATGGTTGGAATCCCATCCATTTATGTTTTTTTTTGGATGGTTTAAAGTGATACTAGATTCATCCCACGAATCGTAAACAGGTTATATATATATATATCTTATATTATAAATTATATATATACAAATACCCTATATATTTGTTAGGTGGGACGATGACTGGGCCACTCCACTTACTGGAAGAAGCACTGCACCGATACTGGAGATGTTTGGAGTACGTCGTGAATCACCCATTTTTCCATCGCAGGTCTGTCAGGTCGCTTTGTCGGAAAAATATGGAAAAATTTATAGGGAAAAACCCAACTGAAACTGCTGAATTCTCATCATCTCATAAACTTTCTGAAATTGCCATAAATTGGAGGATCATCCTCTAAATCCCATGATACCCCCAGATGTTCACCATATCCGAGGGGATTCTCCCAAGAATTATACCCCCGTTCTATGCCATTTATATCTGAGCCTGACGCATCCTGGGCTTTCGCTTTTTGGAACGCGAAAGCCACTTTTTCACGTCGCACGCAGCATCATGCAGCGCAGGCTCAGCACATGCGTAAGGGGCACCTGGGCAAGTCCAGTGTCATCAGTTCCGTGGCTGACAAATCCCGGTTTTAATGAAGGTCTTTATGGGAAAATCAGGGGAAAATCGGCTATAAATGGAATTTTTCATGGGAAAATCACGGGACATCCTCGAAAAAAAAAATGTAGGTTTATAGCTGGGAACATCATCTATAATGGTGGATTTTCCAGAAAACCATGGAGCTGAGTACCAGAGGCCTACTTGTAGCTCGAGGTGGCGAGGATTCTTGAGCCATTCCGTAACACATTGAGGATGGATTGTGGATGATTATGAAACCTTTCTGGATGGATTTCCATCATTGAGCTCGTACTACATTAGGTATCGAAACCTTACTGGATTCTACGAGCAGTTTTGCACATGTTGCAGATTGAATCCAGCTATCTTTGTTGGACACCCTCCCATGCACGCTCGCGCCAGTGGTACTTCGACCAGGACTCACTATCTGGACTTGTGCGAAAATAGGGCACCCAAGAATCGCATGGTTGAGAAACCAGTTTTCCCTACTGTCCTTCTTAGGGTATCCACTCCCTTTGAGCAAACTGCAATGGGGATTTCAACCAGCATCAAGTGGGTTTATATAACTCCAGTACTCCAATACAAATACCAACCCTCCAACTAACACACAGACCCCGAGAATTGTGCATTTCTGGAGGAAATTCAATGTCTTCCAACCCCAAAAAATTACGGGTCGAGCTGTTGATTGAATAGTAACCATGAATATTTTTTTTGAAAAAACTATGGCATTCTATGGATACAATGGTAGATTTCCATAGATTTTCCATCCCAGCGCCCAAAAACCAGGGCACTGTTCTTTTCGAAGGCAGCCGCTCAAGACATAGCGCTTGGTGCTACTGGAACAGGCTACAACCTTGGCTCTGCCACCAAACCTCAGCGGGGGACATTTCTGCCAGAAGTGGCTGGTCGTTTGTAGTTTCTGTTGCCGGGCATGTTGTTAACTTGTGGGTAACGTTTGTTGATCATCCATCTATCGTACAATCTTGATATACATATATATATATATAATATGTGTGTACTGATAGAGTTATAGCTTAGTTTTCAACCATCCATTCTTTTTTGGGGGCAATAGTGCTCATCACCAGTAGCTTAAATTGATATAATGATATAATGCGATATATATATATATATATATTTGTAGTCTTTAGTCCCAGTAGAAAACCATCCACTTATCTCACTACTGGGACTTCTGTATCAAATGATGTTGTAGGTATGGATCAAGTGGTTGCTTAAGGCTGAAAATTGCTTGATGAGTACTGAACGTAATCAGTTCATTTCATCTGTGCTTCCCAACGCTTTTCAGCGGCGTGATGTGAGTTAAGTCGACAACTTGTACCAGGTAATTATTCCCCAATCCTACGAACCGTATGAGGTTTTTAAACATATTTCGCCAAGCGTAATGGGATATAATGGTGGGGATATAGGATACAATTATATATATATATACAGAATATGTGAGGTTATGTGAGATAATGAGACATGTAGCAACGTAATCATTGTACAACAATATGATGTGGACATTTGTCCAAAGATGGTGTACATCTGTACATCTCTTCAATTAAATTGCGGGAAATCGATGATAATCAATCTGTTGGAATTGGGAATGCCGTATTTTTCACATCTTGTGTGGCATGTGCTGTGAAAAACACTAGGCGCATCACGCCGCTGAAGTCACATCACGAGCATTGTCTTTTGCAATGATTCATTGTGCGCGCCAGTGAATTCCGCAAATCATAGAAGGTGGCTGGAATAAAGGAAACATTGCGCGCGCGCGCAGTCAACATGCACTTTTTCCTTTGAATACACCTGCGAAAATCAACAAAGCAATGTGCCATAGCATAAGCAAAAAGAAACGCAGCCAGAACGAGGCCAAAACGAGGCTTAAGGCATACCCACCAAGGCCCTTTTGGGCCTGAAAACAAGGAGGGAAAATGAAACCAGCAACGGCACTCTGCAGCAGCACCCCTGCAGCTGCAACCCAGCTCCAAACGCAAACATGCAACTCTGCCTATACTTGAAGTAATAGCCCCAATAGCTTCGCTATCTGGGGCCCAAAAAACCTACACGAGGAAAAAAGTCAACTATGGAACTAGGTCAACCATGGAAAAAGCAAGCCGGCGCGCTGGTGAAACGGCAATCATGTATGATTGAGTACAAATATCAAAGCACAAGATTTGAGTAAAACATAGTAAAACTGTGTGAATTGTGTGGCGGGCGCCAATCAAGATGCGACTTCAACAAGAAGATGCGACTTTAGTCAAGACCTATACCCTCTGGTAAACTAACATAGCTATTGAAAATGGCCATTTATAGTGGATTTTCCCATTAAAAATGGTGATTTTCCATAGTTACGTTAGTTTTCAAGACCTATAGACCCCCCGGATTTTTCACGAGGAACCCATTGGCATCGTCGCATTTTGCGTCCACCTGGAAGCTTGCGCGGCTTGCGCTGCCTTCCAAGATGACGTAGCCTCGGAAACCGCGCATCGCTTAACGTTTGAACGTTTAAAGTCAATGGCATCACCATGAAAATGGACTTGAGTTGACTTGAGTTCCTTGGGATATTTTTAGGGATATCTGACGAAAACCATTGCGTCACAAACTTTGTGACGCAATGTGTCTTAGTTTTACCTCGAAATTAAGAGAGCTATTGAAAAAAAAACACCCGTAGTTTGATGGTTTATACCAAGCATTTAAGAAAAACATGGGGATGATTTCTCATTGCTAACTGCTAACAGTAGGGAAATTCCCCAACGAAATGGCCATAACATCGGCCATCGCGGCCATAAAATCGGCCATCGCGCGTTGCGCGTCCCGCGCCTGTGGTGTCAATCGGCGGCAGGCACACCTGCTGGGTTGTCTCACCGTCTCCTGGCGGGCTATGCGGGGGTTTCCATAAATAGTGCTACCCCAGTAGCTGGATGGAAAAAATCATGGAAAATCCCATCTATTTTTATGGCTACATGGTAGCCAACTACGTGTCATACATGGTGTCATTCCATGTGTGCTGGGGCCGACCTTGGCATTTTTTGTTCTATTTCAATATGGTCATCCATCTGTGAAAGCTTACAATGGGTATACAAATGATTATGGATTCAAAAACGATGCCCCATACAATAGTATACAATCGAACTCTTGACCTTAAAGCCAATGAAATGTGTTTTTTCGCCAATGCCATTTCCACGGTGCTGCAAAAAAAAAAAACGCCATACCATCCGCAGGGTAGGTTTATGGATCTCAGTGCATCCCATCGGCTGGCCGCCATTTACATGTCGAAAAAAGGCTTGGTGTTATGAAAAGCAATGGGTCACTGGACTGATCGGTTATTTACGTTATTTTGATGATTTATTACAATGCTACATCTTTAGTCAGTAAGTGTTGGACGTATATCGTCCTTGTACAGAAACACCGATTCTTATTCCATTTTTTGGAAACTACACATCTATTTCTAGACAACCTAAACCATATTTTTCCAACAACTTCAATTTCCCAGACCCCCCAAACCACCAACCCAAACCACCACATAAGCACACGCTGAGTGATTCGCTAGTATTGTCAAATTTCGAACACCGCCTTTATCACCCATGGTTTCCCGGCAGTAGATGACGACAGGTTACGGTTCTTAAGTCATGGGGGATCCCCAAGTCACCATAGGTTTCAATGTCAATATGTTTCAATACTAAGTCATGGTCATCGATGATTTGGGGGTACGCCTATGACTTAGGAAACCACAGGAAACCATACTGTATCTCCCAACAAAGACCAGCTGTTCATTCTGGTACTCGGCCCGAATTGGGTCCCGGGTACGTACAGACTTGACCGCTCCTGTGCCGCTCACGGCTTCGACGAAGCTGTAGTGCTTTCGAATAAATTCAGGACTCAGAATTTCCTCGTAAACCTCAAAGTGATCGATGTAGCCATCCTCAAAGTGGCAGTGTGTCAAAACCTTGTACCCCTTCTGTTCACATCAAATAGCCGGGATTTATGGATGTTCATCCCACTAAAAATGGTATTAATAGGTATTGACCCATACCCAAGTGTCAGCAGAGATCAACTGCTATCCCCGTTGCTGCGATAGCTATCCCTGTTCTGGGTGGTGGAATTCCAACTCTCGTTGCTGAGATCCTGGAGTTTCTGGTTAAAATCTCCATGGCCGATCATTTTTTCTGATTTTAACGGCATGTTCTTCATGATTCTTCATGTAAACTTGCAAGTTTGAAACATTTTTAGAATATTTCCATATACCATCTGGTCCATAGAAATAGGTTTACCTATTTTCATAGCATGGTGGATCTTTCCATGGCAAACTGTTAGTCATAACCAGATGGTATTTCCTGAAATTTCCGGAACTCTCCCCCTGGCACTTTTGATTTCATGGGTCGAAATCTGAAAATGGGCTGGGCATCTCCTTTTTTGTGGCCATTTTTTGTCGGAACATCAAATAGGAACAATATTAGGGACAGTCAGAATTAACCATAAATAAACATAATCAACCATAATAGGAACATTAATAAACATTAATATGGGACATTTGATAGGAACATTAATTAACATTAATAAACCATAATAAACCAGGGGATTTTGATGGATATCCTCTCAAACAAACCCACCTTTATGACATAACCCCAGGCCACCATCCAAAATTTTGCGCTGCAAAGCATCGAACTGCTCAGCTTCTGTGGCCTCGTGAAGATCAGCTGTTCGAACCCCAAACCCGTCATCATGTAGCTGGAAAATCCCTATGAAAAATGGAGGTTTAGAGCTGGGAAATTCATCTATAGATATTCTATAAATATCTCTAAATGGATACTTAGATGGGATATAGATGGATAATGATGGATATCTATCATCTACTCTATTTTCATAGTATCTCTAATATTCTCTAAATGGATACAGTATTTCTTTGGGTTTGTCTGAAAACTACGGGAAACACTCCGACATCCGTGACATCCATAGAGGATTTTCTCATCAAATTGTCACACTTGTTGGGCAATAGCCAGTATAACCCCCGCACTAACCACCAACATCCACCAATCAATAAGATCCAATAAGGGGTTTAACACTGCTCACTTGCATTTGGAAGTAAAATTGCAACACATCTCAGATGTTCTCTTTAAATGGATTTCGATTGAGGTTTGCATCTTTCCATCCAGTAACTGCCTTTCCATTTGCCGTACCATGCCAGAAAATGCAGCACATGCCTTCGGTACCACTCAGCTGCGATGGGGTCAAGGGACCTTTCCAAGGATCAGGTACTGGTTCTTGGCATATACGATGTCCTCTAACTCCGACCAGGGTGTTGTACCGTCCTTCACAACCAGTGTGGCATGTTTCACCGATAGAGTCCGTTGGCGTTCGCGGTCAACAGAGATCCGCAACTGATCACTGGATGAAGAGACTTTTCAGAAATTGAATTGTCCAAATTGTCCAAAGGTCCTCCCTACTTTTTGATGAATCTTTCAGGTATGATGTTTTACGTCCATCAAATGACAGCTTTTCAGGTCTTCCCATCCCAGGTCTTCCCGACTCGTGGTGTTTTCCTCAACTTCTTCAGGCTGGCCGTTCAGGTAGAGCTGGGGAAATGCTCCTCCCACTCGCAGTACCACAGCCTGCTTGGTGGCTCATCCCACTTAGTAAGTGGGTTATAACCCCAGTTATAAATGGGATAAGTAGGGTTAATCCACTTATAACTAGGGTTATAACCCATTTACTAAGTGGGATGAGCCACCAAGTGGTTTGGAGGCAACCAACATGAACTGTGAAGTCCCACAACATAAACATCCGTTGCGCATCTCTGTTCTCTACCTATATAGCCATCTACAAAAAATGTTATTTTTCAACCTTGCGATCTGACAACACATTCGAATGTTTTCATGGATAGTTAATCCATCTTAATCCATGATAGACATGGGTATGGGTCAATACCTATAGATACATTTTTAGTGGGTTATTCACATCGATAAATCACAGCTATTTTGGGGTTCACCAGGGGTACCAGGGTTTTGACCCATCCCCACATTAATCCATGTCAATCCAGATAGCTGGGGATGGTAATTATGGAGTTAATGGTAATTGATATTGGTTTTGGCCAAACCAATGGTTTGCATTGACATTGATAGTTACTCCATCTTAATCCATGTCAATCCAGATGGGTCGATGGCTTTCCATCTGATGGATTCTGAGGTCAGGACGATGTGAGTCCTTGGCGCCAGGGATCCAGGATCCCTGGGGGATCATTTTTCACATGAGCCAATCACACCATGTATACAAAGGTATAGGTGTATGTATATATAGCCTCGTCCCCGCTTCTGGAACCGCGCAAACCTGAATTAGGTTGGTAAAACTTGTCCGATAATGATGATGATGATAATGACCCTAATGAAACTTGTTCATTCCGCGACGAAATTTCGTCACGGAATGGACAAGTTTTACCAACCTAATTCAGGTTTGCGCGGTTCATGAACGTTAACATCCTGCCGCAAGGTCACATGAACGTTAACATCCCACCCCACCC
>Ga0126342_10008030_pt1 | contig 18878 bp, 13 predicted proteins | sample Cyp1metagenome_FD_92528 | JGI IMG/M metagenome (GOLD analysis project Ga0126342, IMG submission 92528) | Coral microbial communities from Lord Howe Island, Old Settlement Bay, Australia - Cyphastrea 1 metagenome | ecosystem: Host-associated > Invertebrates > Cnidaria > Coral ... | reverse complement strand
TTTCTTGGAACTTTAGTATTCACAAATGAATTGCCTAATTGAAAACGCATACATAAAGTGAACTTTCTTGAAAGGGTTTAGTAAGGAAATCGACCATTTGAGCCTTGTTGATTTTTTTGCACTTTAGAACTTTTCCAAAAAAACAAATCACCTATCTATTCCCGAATGAATTGCCTAATTGAAAACGAATACATAAGGGAACTTTCCCTCCAAAAAATAAAACCACCTATCTATTCCCAAATGAATTGCCTAATTGAAAACGAATACATAAGGGAACTTTCCCTCCAAAAAATAAAATCACCTATGTATTCCCAAATGAATTGCCTAATTGAAAACGAATACTAAAGGGAAAAAACGGAAAAAAAACGGGGAAAAAAAAGGTTGGCGTACTTTATTGCGGGGGGGTTTTATTATTGTGAACCGGGAGTTGGCGTACTTTATTGCGGGGGGGTTTATTAACGCCATGTGAACATTGCGTAATGAAATGTCATGTAATGTAATGCAGTGTAAGTTGTATTGTATTGTGTTGCAATGTAATGTATGTCATGTATGTGTGTATGTATGGGTGGTTTAAGTGAGGGGTGGCTTCTCCTTCCTGCGAAACCTTGCGTGAAACTTCTCTCTTGGAGACCTACAACGTGATCCCTCGGGTTGGAGCACATAGCTTCACGCTACACAATACAAGCAGCCAGGATTTTTCCGAATGGAGTGCGGAGAGTGGCTTACCAAACCTGGACATTCCCCAAACAGCGATTGCCGATGCCGCCGATGCCCCTTTTGGCTTCCTCGCTCTGGGAGCAGAGCGTCGGCCAATCTTGGTGATTCCAGGGCATCAGTGCAACCCATGCGCAGCTAATTGTAAGAAACCAACATGGATCTTTCGCTCGCAACTTCAAGGTTGGAGTGGATGGTTCGACACCGCCACCCAACAGAAAAGGTGTTACCAGGTGCATCATACCTCCGGTAGGCTCCAACAATTGGAGCGAGCGAGCTTGGATCGTTCGAATCGTGGTTGGGTTGCTTAGAGTCTTAGAGAAATTCATGATGGATCACAGTGTCTTTCGGGATGTTTAGCCTTCGGCTGCCCAACGTCAGATGCCTTCAGGGTGCTTCAGGACCTCAATCTGCCTCTGACCATGGTGAAACCCCACCGGTGATTTTGTCAATGTTCAAAATTTTGGTGGATTCAGCTCGAGCTGAATTCAAGTGTAGAAACCCAATTTTGAAATTGTATCCGTTTGGGGAGGCCAAGAGTGCGGCAATTCGGACAGCTTGGGTTCTTTAGATCATCTTGAAATACATCTATTGAAAATCAGTTGGCCAAATGTTTGGCATGGGGTTCCAAAACATAGTTAAACAACAAAAAAACAGACCTCCCTCACCCATATTTGATGGTAAGAAAACACTGTCGGTTTCCAGCAAGTTGTCCTATTCAGCAACCCAACTACTTGGTCCAAACATTCTACCACAAGACCACAAGATACCTCGTGAAATCCGCCGGTGAAGCCCCTATTTGTTCTTGGAAGATTCCAAGTTCTCTAGCTGAAGCACTCACCCAGAAAATGTTTCAACAGGACCTATTCAATACCAAATCATGGTTTCCAAACTGGATTATCAAGGAGTTAATGACGCTTAATGATTTGTTTTTGTCAAGCAACGGGTCCCCTGATCCAACTGAAGAATAAGGTCAGAGTCTCGAGATGCTCAGCCCGGGACGTCAGGGCGTTTTTTTGTCGCCAGGGCATTTTTTTTTTGCTTGGCAATGTGGGACATTTTTCCCAAACAACTTCATGTTGTTTTTAAATATGATGTTTTGGTATTAAAGTATTAAACAGACAACATACAGACACCTTCCTGTTGCTTCAAACTTTATTTACCTTTCTTGGGGGGGCCTGCCTGCCGGTTGCCAAGCATGTTTTGGCATATGTTGGGTCTGTATCTAATAGACGAGCACACACGTATATGTATATATATATATATTATGTGTGATATAATGCAATATAACATAATATAACATATACAGTAATTTAGTTTAATTTGATATATATATATATATATAATATATGAAACAAAAAAAAGTACTGTGGTATAATTTAATATGATATAGATTAAAATATAATGTAACACAATAACTATCTAATAACTATCCAAGTTCGACCCCTTGGAGAAGATCCCAAGGCCATCCTCAAGGCCCACCACCGCTTCGGCGTGCGCTTGCCGAGATTTCTGCTTCCAAACGACAAAAAGATAGGGGATACCGGGGATATCCCAATTGCGCTCGCAGAACTTTTCTTGAGATGATTTGGATGCTGATACCCTCTGGTAAACGTTTACGTAACTGATGGGAAAATCACAATGTTTAATAGGTAAATCCACTATAAATGGCCATTTTCAAGAGCTATGCTAGTTTACCAGAGGGTATTTTTTTGATAAACCCACTTGAAGCCATTCAAAACATCAAATTGTGGGTGCCCGATTTTCCCACATGGAGTTTCTTAGACCTGCCGGGGACTGGTGACACATTTTTGCGCCCCAAAAAGCCGGAACAGTCCTGGCACCTCGCTGGAACCTTTCGCTGTTGGGTTGCAAAGCTGGGCTAATACACCCATATGTCAATGGAGCCAGAAATGGAAGTACTGTACCATATTTTTGTCCATATTTTGTGGGGATATTCCCTGAAATTTAGGCCTAAGAAATAGGCCAAAAATAAAAAAGGTAGGTACCTCCAATCAATCGGTTCCTGAGTCATGGCCATTGAATATTTGGAGGATTGTCGTCAATCCATCAATACGGGAATTCCCATCGCGGGATGGATGAGCATAAAGAATATATCACATGGTTGTTTCTATGATGTCCTATGCACATGATGTTCCCATATGTTCCCATTATGTATTCCAGCATTTATCCCCTTATTTTCTCATTGTTGAATATTTGTCATATCCCGACAGGTATCCCATTGTGTATCCCATAACATGTTTCATTGGATATCCCATTACCCTTTTGTAGTCAAATGCGCCAATGAAGACTCCACTATTTATAGATGATTTTAAATTTAAGATCTCGATTTATGGTGGATTGTTAATTATGCCACATTTGATTACTAGAGGGAGGGCATATATATTTATAAAAATATATCGAACAATCATGTTTGCTCCAGCTCATATAGTTAGATGATAACCACAAGGGGTGCAAAATGGGTCATTGCACCTCTATAGTTGCCCAACTTACCTCCCTTGTACCTGCGGTTTATCTGGCACCAATTTATCGATGATTTAGCTATGTGTAGATGATTACTTATTAAAAACGATCCCATGATATGTCGCATCATATATCCCATTCTATATCTCATTGGTTTGGTTTACGGGAAAATTACAGGAAAACCCCATGATCTTAATGGCAAAAACCATGGTTTCCTGTAGATTTTCCCTTAAACCAATCCAGTGGATAATCCCATAAGTTGTTGATTTCTCAGGTCTGGCGAGCCGACTCAGCTCTTCCCGCTGACCTTGTTGGGGACCTCTGAGTCGTGACCTAAAAGTCGCGACTTTTCCACGGAACACGGTGATGATTTGGATTTTTTCTAGGTCAATCTTAGATGGGTACAAACTAATCCTAACTAGTCTTTTGGTATGGGATTATCTACTGACCAGCTAAGTTTTTTTTGGGGGGCAGGGTATCTGGCTGATTGGCACTGTTTTTGGGTGGGTGGACTCTGGTGGGCGTAATCAATCGGCTTTTTAAAAAAATGTACTCCCAATTGTTCCTTGGAAGGGATCTTTTCCTCAGAGCCTACTTAGCCATGGAAATTGTGAAATAAATTGGAAACTATATATTACCTCAGCCGGATTTGTTGGTAGATTGGGTTAGTACATTCACATGTTTGCATTGGTTGTGCCATTTGCATGGGTTTTCACCCCGGGTTGTCCATGACTGAACAGATTTTCCAAAGGTTTTGTCTAAGATTTTTCCAATGTTTTTTCCAAGCTTTTGCAACAATTTGAGGCCCCCAAGATAGCTAAGTTGGTTTATAACTCCAATAACTATGGTTTATGGTACTTATAACGAACTAGTTACTGGGGCTTTTGTTAACCAACAAACATCAATCTTGGGGGCCTCACATTGAAGGTGTTTCCAATGTCTTTCGGTTTTCCGGTGTTTCCCCATGTTTTCCAAGGCCCGAGGTGGAAAAGCCCACTGATGCGCGGCATCCACCCTCCCCACGGCAGGGGAACCTTGGAGAAGGGATATCATGGGGATATCACAGGTCAACCATTGCTTGGCTAGATACTTTTGGTGCTTCATTTCATGTTATTTGTGTGTTCTGTTTTTGCTATGAATATCAATCCCAGATGTTCCATGGTGCTGGAATATTTACCTAGAAAACTGGGTCATTTTGGTGGTAAATGTGGGTAAATATTCTATACATGGAGCATCTGGGAATGGTAAAATGATGGAAAATGTAACGGTTCGCACAACCAACACTATGACTCTGGGTTGTCTTAGAGATAGAATGGCGGGAAAAACATGGGAAAAATGATGATTAGCCTGAGGCAGCGAAAAACCTCACTATTCAATGACAACATCATATAGCCTATCTTAGCCGAGCATTTTAGTCCAGGGGAGTCACTTCTGAAAGATTAAGCGACACGGCTCGGAACTTCATGCGAGCATGTAGTGCTTTGGACAGCTTTACACACGTGCCAAAAAAGCCTTGGCTGGGCATAAGTTAGTGGCTTAGTTTTACGGCATATATATATGCATATATAATTTAATTATATATTACAAGTGTAGTCAAACAGTAAAAGTTCATACTCGGTTGTTTTGGTATACCCCCCGATGAAAGTTTACCTTTAGTGGTGCATGTGGCAAATCCATCTAAACCCAAAAGGACAGGATGTGTGTGGTTATCAGCCATCCAGCATATGATATGGGAAGGTTATGAACACTGAAAGGGAAGCAGAATCAGGAGCTTCGATGGAAGGTGGTGCCCAGCCAGCATGGTGTTCAAGAGGATCCTACCTTTAAGGAACAAAATGGGGTGATGGTTCATTGACAGATTAAATGCTGGGTAGTTTTGACGTATTCTCAAGGGTTTCATGGGTCCCCTATGAAAAAACCCATAGGGAACCCCTGAGGCAATTGGCAGTGGATGACCGAGTGGCGAAATGATCTAAGTACTAACTGGATAGGTCAACTAATCAGTCGTTTTATATCTTCGTGGTCCATTTACATGGTTCATTTTACATGGTTCATCAGTGATCTTAGTTATCATTTGGTTTCTCCATATTTGCGTTCTTACTCCAAATGGATGGTTTCACAACAATGACCAAAGAATTCTGGATCCATATCGCCCAAGACGGGGCCAAGTGGCCAAGAAATCCATGATGAATTTGGCTCCAGCGCCTTCCTGGGACGGGCCCCATGTTTCATTTCTTAAGTGGATACTGAAAGAAAGCCGAAGCAGATGCAGACGCCAAAGAAATAAATAGAAGAATGTATCTGTAGACAATTGTAGACATCAACATGTGCTACTTGTATCTTGTTCGATGTCACAGTATCCGACGTTTTAGTTGATGTTTTGCATCGGTTTTGGATCGGTGTCGTTTCTGGGGTTCGGTCCGAGGGGTTGTGTTTCCAACGATGCTCACCAAACCGTTTCCATGGATTTGTTTGCTTGGCGCGGCCGCAGCCGCGCAAGAAATGGTTTCCAACAAAGCCTGTGACGCGTCCTGTGGGTCCTGGTTATACTGGCCCTGAATTTGGGGGAACATATTGGGAGAATCCCAAAGATAGCTAAGTTGGTTTATAACTTTAATAACTAGGATTATATCTAATTGATAGGACTTATGGTAGATATATCTAGTTACTGGGATTATAAATCAACAAACATAACTGGGGGGGCACCACCTTGTATGGGGAGAATTGTGATGTATTTTTCTATTTGCATACAGGGATGGGATCAACGAATTTGGGTGGCGCTGGAGCTGATTCCGATAAACAGACTTGCCCTCCGGATCCCTCTGGAAAAACAAAAAAAACGTGGCTAGCTGGAAAATCACCGATTGCTAAATTTTATTCCATGAGTTTCTGAAGAAAGGGATTTCCCAGCTAGCCACATTTGATTCCCCAAGGGTCAAAGTAGCAAAAGCCATCATCTTAAAAACCATCATTTTACCGAGGGTCTTGAATCGTTTGCCGCGCCTTGTCAACAACAAAGCCCCGTGTTGAAACCTAAAATCATCTCAAAGATTCCACACGCGTTTCTCTTGATTTAGATTCTAGATCATCCTTTGAAGCAAACCATAATGTAATATAATGAACATTATTTTTTGATGAGTCAACACATTGTTTGAATTTACAACCATTAAGCAGCTATTTTTGGTTACCTGGGGTATTTAGGTTTTGACTCATTGCCATGTCTTCCATGAAATAGCCATAGCCATATCGTGAGGTTTCATGATTTCATGTAAGTTTTGACGTATTCGGAGCTCGCCAAGATTCTCCATGCCTGCTTGCCCATATCTTTCTTCATAATAGGTATTCCATCTACGTGGCATGATGATTATGATGACCACCAGTGTGTGGGGCAGGACAAGTCCATGTATTTGGATGACGTTCTAACGACCTCATTGTGACGTCAGTGGAAAGATGGTATCTGTTTCCCCAAACTGAGGGGTGTTAAAGGCCGGGGTTAGATCAGGGTACTCCATCTGGGGCGCGGCTTGTTCACTGTACATTCTCGCACAAAAAAGTTCCCTGTCCATGTGCGATTGCGCAGGCTCGCCCTTCCGAAGGTGTCGTTTTAGCTATGTCAATTTTTCGCGGCAGGAACACGATCTTGTACAGATCCTTGTGAGAAGATCTTGATGTCCTGGTGCATCCTCTATAGGTGTCCTTGCATGATCTTGCACAGGTCCTTGTGAGAAGATCGTGTGGCGATCCTGTTGAAAGCCGCCTCAAGAGTCCCTTGCATTAAGATCTTGACGATGCTCTGCATTGGTACTTGTATGAAATTCTTCTGGGATGCTCACAGGAAGTTCTTGTATAAAACTTTTCTTTGCCGGCCTTTTGAAACTCTCTGAGATGTCCTAGTGTGAGGTTTTGGTATGAGGTCCTGATGAGTAGACACAGCGTTGCTTCTTGTGCTTGTCATACTGTTCCATAGCTACTGTTGTTTGTACTGGTACATTGACTTCCTACCCCCCAAACTGTTTGGGGTCTCTTGCCGGTGTATTTTTTTATGGGGAGTCATCCCCACCCAAAATAGCATTTTTGAAGCAAGCAATTTTCAGGTTATAAATTAATCAGTTAATTATTACGCTGATTCAGCCAGCTGAGAGACTGCATGCCTTCGAGAAATCATCCCCACAACCACCTCCCCACCTTCCACCCATACCCCGAGACAAATCAATGGTGCTGGATGCATTCGCATGATTTCTTGGAAAAATACTTTCCACACCAGAAATTTGATTTATATCTGGTTGGTGGTTTCAAACATCTTTTATTGTCCATAATATATGGGATAGTCCTTCTCATTGACTTTCATATTTTTCAAGATTGTTAAAACCACCAACCAGATATAATACCTATACATATGATATATACATATTCATTCTATAAGAACGTGACTCAATCGCCCTTGGATCCTCAGGTGATGAGACAGACCCCACCTCTCTACTTCAAATGGGTGGTTTACGCGCCACCCCAGCCGGCCCTGCGATTCCAGTGCCCTCCGTGGTGGTCCCGGCCGTCCCAGCGCCCGTGGGATAAGTGGGGAATGATTTGGAGTTACATTTTCTGGACAGCGCCGACCCGATGCCCTGGGAAGGCCCTTGTTGAAGCGTGGGAGAAGATCAAGTTCTTGAGTTCTGGGGGTTTCCAAAAATGGAGATTTTTGAATAGCTGGATTGTTGATCATGGAACATCCCCATCTAAAATGGAGGAATTGGGGATATTTGGGGTATCCCTATTTCAGTAATGGAACATCCAAAGCTAAAATGGATGATATCTCAACCACTTTTTTGTGGCAATAGTTCAGTCATTGGGTAAGTGGTTTATGGTCCATATATGTCCACATGCTGTGTGGTTTTATCCCTTTACCCAATGTTCTAGATCTGTTGCGAAATTCCACCCACCTTTATCAGTGTGATATGACCTGGTCAGGCTTGAGTTCGACGGACTTTACTCCCGCTGGAGATACTGGAGGTTGGGAGTCGAGGGAATGATTATAGGATGATTTAGGGTTTTGTTTTGGCTGGACACCATGGTTTTTATTTGCACAAATGAACCACTTTTCAGGGGGTCCGAGATACAGTGGAACCCATTTTTTTCCCGTTCCAACCGATTCCGGGAACATCACCTTTTTTTCAGTGAGATTTCCGACAGTGGCCAGGACTGGAGCCAGGACACAGGAGTTTCCCAACATACCCGGCCTGGTAAACATACAAAAAGCTATTGAAAATGGCCATTTATAGTTGATTTTCCAATTAAACATTGTGATTTTCTATAGCTATGTTAAATTACCAAAGGGTAATAGGAATTGATAGGAATTGATCGTTGAAGGATGTTGAAGGTCTCATGTGTTTGGAACAAAGATCCATCTGGGCCCTTGAGGCCGTTGGTCTCTCCGCAATGTTGTAGAATCTGTCAACTATTTGTTGGTGCGATGAGTTTGGCTCTGAATTTCTTTGCAGAGGATCTACCGCTTGCCCAATTTGAGAACGGATACCCCTATCACTGGCAAGTGTCACAACCCATGACTAGTTACACATAGTTACACCATTGGTGCTTGAGGTCGCCATTTCAAAGCTGGCTGGTCTTAGCTCCGCAGTTCCAACCATAGTCAAGTTGGAGTAGACAGATGGATGGTCATCAATCCATGTTCATAGGCTCATAGGGATTCAAGAAAAGCAACCCGTTATTTTTGGAATCACATTCATCGGGGTGACATATAGTAGTTGGATGTTGTTGGGCTGTTGCCTTTGAGGGGCAGCCATGGGTCCAAAACGCCAAAACGCAGTGCATCTGCTAGATATTTCCAACGTCGGATGAGTGGTTCGCAAGCGCAATTTGGGGTCAAAAACCAGTAAATTGGGATGTATCAAGGGATATGCCGCAGTTAATAGCCAATAATATCCAAGAATCCAAAGATGGATGTGGCAAAATCCTGGAAAGATAGTCAAATTCATAATATCCAAAGACAAAGTAAAACACCAAATCCTGGTGAAGCTGGCCAGGTGGGAAGGCGCATACTTCTAGTGAATCGATGGTGTCTCTTCTCCAAGATTTTTTCCAAGTCCCCATTCGTGTAGACGGAGGATTTCCCAGCTGGCCATCGTTGATTACTTTGTTCATTTTGTTCCATCAGAGAATTGGGAGAGAAAAACACCCTCTGGTTATGACTAACATAGCTATTGAAAATGGCTATTTATAGTGGAATTTTCCATGAAAAATTGTGTTTTTCCATAGTTTTGTGTATGTTTACCAGAGGGTATGGGAAACCATGATGCGGGATAAACGGACTCGAAAAACCAGATGATCGAGACTGGGTACGCTCCGAATTGAGAATTTCTTGTGGCGGATGCGGCATTCCTTTGCGGGTGTGATATCTTGAGAATTTAGTGTTGGCCAAACAACGTAGGGGTCAACTGGTGCTTGTCCTGGGTCATGCTGGGTCCATGAAAAACATCAATCGAACGGTCAATGGTTGCGGTGATCAAACATGGTTTGCTGGAAAATCCACCCTTTTGTTCGATGATTTTTTCAGCGTTTAGTTTTGCCGTCCATGGCATATATGGCCTCACCGAGAACGCAGAGAAACGCTTGAAGATTTTGATCTAAGTATATATGTTGCCACTGACCAACGAAGCTATATGAGTCAAATCAGCAAAAAATACTGTAAAATTGCATTGGTTCTTAACATGTTTGAATGTGTTTCAAAGGTAATTATCCAAGATTAAGCATGAGTCAGTAAGTGGGTAATAATTAGCATTTAATAATCCAGATGTATGCAAAGAACTTACTGACTAGAGTATCTAGAGTGTACGTTTCGAAGTGTGAAACCTTAAATAATGAAGTCATAGATCGTCCGAAAAAGATCATGGAACGGCCACGGCCATATCGTCAAAAGGTGGATCAACAAACATGTTTTTCCCGCCCATTCGTGGAGCAGAAATTAGCGAGACTGATGAAAATACTGATTGTATATATATATATATATATCATATACATATATATACAGTATATTATAATATAAAAAGTTTATATATAGTATTATCGAACACACACAGACACATATATAATCATATATATATTGTATGTAATATATATATATATATATATATACATATATATATGTGTGTGTGTGTGCGTGTTTGTTTTTTAAAGGATTAATAGATATTTGAAATCATTGTTCAAGGGGTGTAGCTGCTTGGCGATGCAGCAATGAGTCAAACCATTCGTAGCCATGGTGAACGCTCACCCATCTGTAGTGTATAAAATGAACCCCGGAGATTATTATGATTAGAGCCCGGTTTATGAAGGGCTGGAAAACAAGTGTTTCATGATAATTTTAATACTTTCCAGGGGTGACTTTTCCGAGATTCAAGCATCATCGCAATTCTTAGAAGTGATTGAACGGTTTGGTTGCACAGGAAACCCCCATTGTCGAGGTTAAGAGCCATGGTTGCAAACGTATGATGGTGCTAGACCATCCAAATACCACCCGCAAAAAGATCTGAACACCATTTTATTGGAAAAAACACCATTGTTAACGGCACATGGAGGGTCTAGGCACATTTATTTTCCAGTGGAGCCATGGTTTTTGCAGTTGAAATGGCTGGATTTCCCACGATTTCCCACGCCAAGGACAAGGATTGGCTCCTGGTTTATGCGCTGATTCTCCTGATGTTGTTGGCCATCAGCCCCATAGTTGCTTGGCATTTTTTCCGCGTGATCAAGATGATCAAGGAGGTTACATAAGGTTACATAAGGTTACCCTGGAGGTAGCAACCCATAGCAACCCCATAGCAACCCATAGCAACCCATAGCAACCCATAGCAACCCATAGCAACCCATAGCCTTCCCCCCATGGTCCACCGGTGTTGAAATGTGGACATCCCATAACATATATATACAATGTGAGGCCCCCAGCCACGATAGCGTTCAGTTGGTGAACATAACTCCAATGTCACTATGGTTTATGGTACGTAAATAACAAACTAGTTACTGGGGCTTTTGTTAACCAACTTAGCTATCTTGGGGGCCTCACATCAATGGGAATTTCAGGAACCGATTCTTTTCATTGGAGGTACCCATTCCATCGAACATTTTTTGGCATACTTGTATTTGTTGGGCCTAAATTTCAGGGAATATCCCCACAAAATATATATGGCCAGAAAAATGGTACGTTTACGTACCTCCATTTTAGGATCCTGAAATTCTCCCATTGATAACATTCCAAGACATTCCTGGTATCTAAACTTCCGGGTGCCATGTGCCATGGGATACATCACGGTAGCAGTGTGACTATTAGAGTCATTAGAGGCTTCGTTGGGTCACAATTTCCTGTGGATCTATATGTGGATCTATATTGCCCCATGATAAGCCCCATAATAAGGATTTTCATTGATATTGTGGGATTGATGACATGTTGGGACCATGGCAGATACGCACAACCTGAGGGTGAGATACGGATATCAATGATACAAATGGATATACTGCAAAATGTCGCCTGATGCCGAACAGACTTCCATGTGAGGTTAATGATAATGGTTGTCCTATTGGTTGATTTTAGCTGCAAATGCGTTGGAGAGTGCTCATATCCTGTTGCTATCCATGGTTTGACATTGCTTACCGTCGAGGGTTGGCAATGTCGAGTAGAGAAAAGTTATAAATTTTAATAACGGATGTACCATTGAATGGTATATGCACCAGTATATAGAGAACAGGTATATTTCGATTATATATGGTATATTCAACCATTGGATGCGTGTTTTTTTAAGGCGTGAATCAACCTTGAAGCCTTGGACGGTCCATGGTGCATCCCACAGATCGGAAGTGTTTTTTTGATGTTCATATCACCGAACCAAGGACTTCGAAGTACTTGGATCCATGGAGCATAATGTAAGCTGAATATAAGCTAGTTACCCTCTGGTTATGACTAACATAGCCATGGTATAGATGGCCCATAGAAATAGATGGTTTACCTGGGTTTACCTATTGATAGCACGGTGATTTTCCATGGCAAACTGTTAAATAACCAGATGGTATATGGGGAAACAAACAGTCAGAAGTGGGTAATGCAATGTAATGCATGCATTCGCCAAGTGGACGACTCATGGTGAATTGCAGGTGTTTCTCTCCCGGTTTCCAGGTTGAAATTGCTCATGATCAGTTCACAGAAAACGGCCATAGACTGAACATGACTTGAAGTAATGTTTTCTGATATAGAGAATTTCCTCAAATGGTGGTATCCCTAAATCATTCATTTTAAATCGTTTTAGTTGTAGTAGGATTTTCCATTGTCAACCATCCACTTTGGGGTACCCCCATGACTATGAAAAAAAAACATATTAGTCCAATCCGATCAATTCTGGGCCCCCAAACGGCCAGGCTAAGTTGGTGAACATAACTTCATTTTTTCTATGGTTTATGATGCGCAGAATACCTATAGTCTATAGTTCATGGGGTTTATAAACCATCAAACATAACTGGGGGGCCCCACATTGATCCAATGTGTAGCAGTGATCCATGCGTCTCGTTGCGAGCCGTAGGTGGCTCGCCAGGGCGTTTGGGCGGTGATACTGGTGGCAGCTTACCTGGCCAGCTTGACATTGGTGAAATTATTAGAGCCTTGCCAAGGTTGTGGGCACCCGTAGGGATGTGGAAATATTGGAAACAAGATGAATCTACCCTCTGGTAAACTAACATAACTATGGAAAATTGCCATTTATTATAGTGGATTTACCTGTTAAAAATTGTGATTGTCCATAGTTATGTTAGTTTACCAGAGGGTATGTTCTTTTATGTAAATGTTCATTTTGTGAAATTATTGGACAAAGACTATGTATCTATGTAAATGTTCATATTGTAGTATCTGTGTATCTATATAAATGATCCAATATTTTCCGAAATGTTATTGGCATTGTATCAAAATGTGGGATCTTTACATAGATACATAGTATTTGTCCAACTTGGATATGTACATAGATACATAGTTATTTACTATCAACATGTGGGAATGTATAATATAACTATGGAATGTACCTATATGGATTTATATACATATATAGAATGTACTATAAGTTAACTATAACATGGGTTTTACATAGATAGAACTATGGAATGTAATCTAATCCCAATGATTACTAGATAGATTAACTATCCATAGATATATGGGATATAGCTTAACTATGATTTATGGAATGTAATCGCCCCTGCGAGGTGAGGCCTCCCTTTGCGCAAAGTTGACGCAGCTAACTTGATAAAAATGTTTGAATTTTTGGGGGATATAGCGAACTATTTATTGGGGTTTATGAAAAGCATCCATTGACTTGGATTACTTGGATTTGCTGAGTCGCTGATCGTTTTCCCCAATGGCTAACCCACTACTTTGGCAACCTGTTTAGTTTTTTCTTTGACATGGTGTTACTTAAGCAAATCCAAGTTAAGCAATCCCACCCCCTTGAAATTAAACATCACCCAAACGGGCCCAGATATGTGTGAATCCCCGATTAAACCATGGTTTCTTGGCTGTTTAATATTATTAGGGGGATGTGATTACGGTTGCAATGGTAAAGGTGATGACCGTTGATCAACCATGATTGGATGACATTGTAAAATTCAACAAACCAGTGATTAAATATTTGGTTGGTGCTTTGGAACATGAACGTTTTTTTCCCATCATATTGGGAATACTTATCCCAACTGACGAACTAACTCCATCATTTTTCAGAGGGGTTGGTATAACAACCACCAACCAGATAAAAGAACTCTAATCAAACATGGCTAGCTGGGCGCTTTTTTTCGTTGTTTCTGCAGAGGTTTATAGCTGGGATGATGAAATATGATGAAATCATGGCACATGGATGTTTCTGGAAACTGAGCTAGAAACGGCGGCTGTAGCATGGGACTGATTTACCATTCTGAAAACAAACAAAATGTAATGCACAGCCGAATTACCTCAAAAAAATAGGATTGTCGCAGGCCCCAAAATGCTGGTCGTGGCTTCTCTCCAGTTATAGCTGTACGCTGGTTGATTTTCACCCAGCTTTTCACCACCTCTAGACTCGTAGCCAGTGCTTGGTTCATCCCGCTATGGGCGGTCCAAAGATGGGTGAATTTGAGTTGCAAGTTGTTTCATGTTGTTTCATTCACTTCATTCCCCACGAGTTAGCGGCTATGTCGGACTGTGTTTTAAAACGTATAAACAACGCCCACAGTCCAAGGTCCAATCCAACAGAGGAATTTCAATCAACTCGTTGACTGAGGTATCACTTGGCATCACCTCTCGCCAAAAAAACAGGTTTGCCATGTTGCGCAAGTACCACAGAGATAATATGAAAAAAACAATATTTTTCCTTCAGACATCTCATGTCTGACAAACTGTGCAACATTGTGTCTTGGGAATGTCGGATGGAACAAAACTGTTTTGACCTTAGCAGCTAGTAACAGCTAGTACTGTGACAGCCACACATTTTACCAAAATCCACTGCTTAATCATCCCAGTGGAACAAACAATGGCCCATTTTAAAGCTTGCAAAATCCCATCATATCATTTTCCCCATCTCCATCCTCCATCCTCCATCCTCATCATCATCATCATCATCATCACAGTTGTGGCCCTTGACATCCTTAACATCCTCAACATCCTTAACAATTAGAAATGGGATCATAATTTCTATATGGATATGGGTCAAAATTAAGGACCTCAGAGACCACAGGTTTAAGTCTATGTTCAGTATTAACCATCGAATAACTGGGATACGCAATTTTGGCCCATACCCATATACTTCATTTCACCAAGGTGATATTTCATCATCCCATTGATCACCGGCTTGCCCAAGGTCAAACGGACCATCACCTTGGGTTTCCCCTACCCCGACAGCATCACTGCCCTCCACATGAGTGCCATCAGTTTGGTGGCCTGCACATTCGAACGGCCACATCGCACCTAGATGGAGGAGTTGGGGAGGGTCCATGTCTTTGATCTGAAAAGAACTCATGCAGAAAGTAGCCTCTGGTAAACGTTTACGTAACGAACTGGAAAGATCCACCATGCTATTAATGGGAAAACTCACTATTTCGACTGGGCCATGTTAAATAGCTTTTTGTATGTTTACCAGAGGGTAAAATGATGGATCATCATGGATAAGTATGGGTAATGATAGTGAGTGAAGATCTTTTACCTTAAATTCTTCCTTTGTTGGGTTTGCTAAAGGGTAATGATAAGTAATGATCTCATCGTTTGAGGTCCCTCTTTTGTGTTGCTATAGCAGGCCGTTGCCATCATTTCATGATGCTGAGGGCTTGCCTGTATGACATGTCATCATGCGCAATAGATCTCAAAAATCAGAACATTGGAAAACGAAGCCCAAACTGTACCAGCCATTGCAAGTGTTTTTTCTAAGAAATATATATATATATATATGTGTGTTTTTCTGTGGCGGAAACAAATGTTGATGTCGATGTGACCATTCATCTACGATCATCTCAAAGGAGCTGGTGACCCATACAGCGACTTACTGACCAAATGATCATTGTTCAGATTCTTTTTGGTGCTTAGTAGGGAATGGATGGCAAAAAGGGAATGGGATGATTATTACTAGTGATGAAATGGATCATTCCCTCAAATTCCCTGCTAAGCACCAGTAAGGATTTGATGATTATCTTTGGGAGGCTCCAATTGGAGGTGGTACTGACGTTGTGCCATGATTTTTTTTTTCAGAACTTCAGCCAGCCAGATCCATGATCCAACGACATTGCTTTGTAACTAGACCCTTTAAGTACCCTCTGGTAATTTAACATAGCTATTGAACATGGCCATTTATAGTGGATTTACCCATTAAAAACGGTGATTTTCCATAGCTATGTTAGTTTACCAGAGGGTATCTAGAACAAGAATGGGCGATACACCCGTTACTGTGGGAACTGATGCCGATGTTCATGGGAACTTGGACGGGCTATTTTTTTGGCTACGTATACTGACGTTGGGATGAACAAAAAACCGATTTCCCAGTTTTCTCCATATGTTATCCCGATTTTCTATGATTTTCTGAACTAAGGAGAGGAGGCCTGGGTGGTTTTACCCATTTCACTAGTGAGTGGCTTCTCGTTGCTGGCCAACAACACGGCTTTGTTATACGGCGGCGTCGCCTTCGTCTCTATGATCCACGCCAACGTGCGCGGTTTTCGAAGGGGAGGGTTTCGGGGTTTTGTGGTGAAAATGACGTTAACTGCTCAGAAACCGTTGATTCTAATGGTAAACATACAAAAAGCTACTGAAAATGGCCATATGGGCCATAGAAATAGTGGATGAATCCCCATTAGCATGGTGATTTTCCATAGTTACGTACACGTTTACCAGAGGGTATTCCAATGGAACAAGGTTTTGCTCGCGGTTTTTCTCAGCTTCAAGACCGGCAGTACCATTTGGTACCTGGTGTTATATACCCTTATAACTGGGCATTTTTCCCCAGATTCTCTATCGCATGTTACAAGCGAGTAATCAGCCACTGAACTAGCTCCATGGTCCATTTTTTTCGCAACTCCCAAAACATAGAAGTTGGTCACTGGCAAAAGAGTTGCATTTTTTGGGGGGGGCTTGCGATCCAAGCAGCTCCCTTACTGTACTGGATTTCATGGGTTACGGGTGGCATGTTCTGAGCCAATAGCCATCAATTTTGCCACCTGCAAAGGGCTACCTGGCTACCTCCAATGGTCCGTCTAAGCAGCATTTAAGCAGTAAGTTCAATGGGTTGGTTTAAGGGAAAATCATCAGGAAACCTTGGTTTTTTCCACGGCTTTCCCATGAACATCATGAACTACGCGAGTTTCTGCCATCGATTTTCCCTGAAAAACCAATCCAATTGACGCAACGAACGGTCCTATGGGGATACGAAATCTTGGAAAATGATCCCGCGGCTTTCTGACGATTTTCTCTTAAAACCCAATGACAGGTACTTGACTCACTAGATCACTAGGTCCCAACAAGCATAGGGGGTTAAGTATGGTTACCCTCTGGTAAACCAACATATAGCTATGGAAAGTCCCCATTTTAAACTTCGCTAACTCAGCAAGGTGGGCCATTGTCCATTTTCCAGCACGCAAAGTGTTCAATGACCAGAGCCCATATGCTCCATGTCTAGAATATGTACCAACATTTACCAACATTTACCACCAAAATGACCCAGTAAGTTTTGTAGCTAAATCTTCCAGCACCATGGAGGACCATGGAGCAATGACCGGGTCTTTTGTGAGGTCAGGGCCATTTCTCAACGTCTGACACAATTTTTTAGGGCCCCCGGCCACGATAGCGTTCAGTTGGGGTTCACATAACTCCAATGTCACTATGGTTTATGGTTCGCAAATAACGAACTAGTTGACTAGTTACTGGGGCTTTTGTTAACCAACGTTCACATCACGTTTGGGCGCCTCAACGTCCGACAGGTGCCATTCTTCACCTTTTCCTATGAACTTATGAAGGGTCGTCGTGGGGTTGATCTCCGGAGCGCCGCTGCGGTGCTGCTGGTGTGCGTTGGGAGTGCCTTCTGCGCCCTGTCTGTTGGGTGTTCAAAAAGGATGGGAAGAGGTGGATGAGATCGGAAAAAACGGGAAAATCCTAGGGAGATGATTGAAATGGGGATTTAACACATGCAATGGTCATTAGCCAGCTGAAATGAAGGGTTAGTATGGATTCATGTGCTGGTTTTTACTAGCCAAGATGGACCTTTAACATAGTTGAGCCTCGTTTTTCTTCTGGTTGGTTCTATCAGATTCAACAATATGTTTAAGTGGTCAATAGTTTGGCATGGGTAATATATGGTAATATTGTCAAGAATTGGTATAATTATTTGAACCTCAGAAGAACTTTCCAAGATTCAAGCTGCTAACCTAATCAAGTGAGTCGATTTTGGTGATCAACCTGCATCTTCCGGGTACCTCAACGGCAGGGGTTGAAAGGCAACGACCATGCAATCAGACATCCACAGCATTCGCTTGGCGACAAAACTGGAGGACAAGACCTAATGCTGACCTTTGTTGAAAAGCGCGAAAATTGATGGCACCAGAGTTTATGCAATGTAGGGCCCCCTAGATAGTTAAGTTGGTTTACAACTCCAATAACTATGGTCTATGATACTTGTAACATCTTATAACTATAGTTAACGGAGTTTATAAGCCATCTTCTAACTGAAAAGGCCCCACTGATACTCTTTTCCTATTTATAAAGTTGCTATTTTGGAATCTTCCCCATTTTCAGAGCCATGAGTAGGGCCCATGAATCAACCACAACCATAGTCAACCAATATATACTGGGATGGAATGGGATAGGGCTATGTTTTTCATGGCTCTTTTGTTTTAAACATAGCCCATTCGGGTCCGAAATCCGCTGGGATAATCTGGGATATTTCGATATGTTTTGTGCATGGGCACATGCCGATGAAGCACAGGTATGTTTGCTGCAGGTCGTACATGTAATATGACTGCGGAAAATCAGCGTGTTTACTATGCAAGTAATCTATCTAATGGGACATAGCTTCCAAAACAAGGTGGGCCAGAGAACCCAAAAGCAAGACGGCACACAGCACGCCTTTTCTTGAAAATCTTGGGGTGTGGCCAGCTGTGCTCTGCACGAAATCGACGTAAGATCTTTACTTAAA